>OOBJ01000299.1_pt1 | contig 43458 bp, 41 predicted proteins | sample 1671331 | NCBI WGS metagenome assembly OOBJ01 (sample SAMN06348145, study PRJEB24527) | human gut metagenome | biome: human gut; feature: ankylosing spondylitis patient; material: feces | host: Homo sapiens | place: China | collected 2015-10 | reverse complement strand
CTGCTTTCACTATAAAAAGCGTAAATTTGTTTATTTTTCTCTTTTGAAAGATAAAAAAACAGGCAGACAAAACCTGTCCACCTGTTTTTTAATAAAATCTCAAAATCCCATATCCGTTAACTGCTGCTCAATCTGTTCCCGGCAGGCGGATTGGTCACAATCGGGGTGCAGCCAGATTGAACGGACAAAGCCGCCCTCCCCTGCCGCCACCGCGGCGCTGCCGATCACCTCGTCCTCCGGTGTCACCGCCAGGTACAGCCAGCGCTGCGCGCCCGAAAGGCCGAGCGCCTCATCCCGTCTTTGCTGCAGCCAGCCGGAAAAGTCCTGTTCAATCGCTTCCCTGTCCAGATGGCATCCGTCCAGGCTGCATCCGGTCAGACAGCGCAGCAGCGCCTCCCGCATGCCCTCCTGCGGCAGCAGCAGCTGAAACCACTCCATAACCTACCGTCTCCTTCTGCGGCGGGATTTTGCCCTTCCCTGCGGCCTGTCGATGGCGCGCTGCTGGAAGGTGACGCCGTCCAGATGGTCGATCTCGTGGCTGAAGCACTGGGCCAGCGGGCCGCTGCCAGTCAAGAGGATGGTTTTGCCCTCCTCGTTCATCGCCTCCACAATCACCCGCTGCGGGCGAAGGGTGGTCAGCCAGCAGTCAGGAAAGCTCAGACAGCCCTCCTCCTCACATTCCTGCTGGCCCTCCTGGAAGATGATGCGGGGATTGACCAGCTTGAGCGGGCCGCCGCTGAGCTCGCCCATATCGATGACAATGAGGCGGCGCAGAATGCCCACCTGCGGCGCAGCGATGGCCGCTCCGTTGGCGGTGGCGTGCAGCGTCTCCAGCATATCGTCCAGCAGCTGGCGAACGCGGTCGTCCACCTGCGGCACCTCGCGGCAGGGACGCTTTAGGATGGGGTCGTTGTTGATTCGGATTGCGCGCAGAGCCATAGCTTCCCTCCTTACCGCTGGCCAAATTCGGCGTTGAGAGCTTCCTCGCTCTGCTGCATGGCCTGCAGCGTGCGCTCCAGCAGCTCGTCCAGCGTCCAGCCCAGCATGTCCGCGCCCTGCTGGATGGTCTCGCGGGAGCATCCGGCGGCAAAGCGCTTGTCCTTAAACTTTTTCTTCAGCGATTTCAGCTCCATATCCTGGGTGCTCTTGGACGGGCGCATCAGAGCCGCCGCCCAGATCAGCCCGGTCAGCTCGTCGCAGGCAAACAGCACCTTCTCCATCTGATGCTCGGGCTTGATGTCGCAGACCTGCCCATAGCCGTGGCTGGCGGTGGCGTGGATGAGCTCCTCCTCCAGTCCCGCCTCCCGCATCAGCTCCTGGCTCCTGATGCAGTGCTGCTCGGGGTACATCTCAAAATCCAGATCGTGCAGCAGCCCCACAATGCCCCAGAATTCCTCCTCCTCGCCGTAGCCGAGCTCCCTGGCAAAGTGGCGCATCACCTCCTCCACCGTCCTGCCGTGGCGCAGATGGAAGGGGTCCTGATTGTATTTTCTGAGCAGCGCGTATGCCTGCTCCCTGGTGATTGCCGTTTTCATCATCTTGTCCTCCCTGTTCTGATCTTAAAAATCAAACGTGTAATCTCATTATAGCGCGCCTTTGCGCTCTTGGCAAGCGCCCTGTGTTCTGCTCCCTGACAGCAACAAAGCCCCTGCTCAAACAGAGAGCTGCCGCCGGCAAAGGGAGTTCGTTGTCTGCTGTGTCAGTTCTGTGCCGGTTTTGTGCCTGAAGAAATGGCTTGATTAAGCCAAAAATCGGCGCCAGACAACGAAAGCACAGTATTTTTATAAAAAGATATTTTATAGTAATATATATAGAGAGAGTTAGGAAAGTTCTGTGCTTTCGTTGCTTTGGTTGCCTGCGCAGCCTGTCGGTTCACTGTGCTGTAGGGACATGGCTGCGCGCCCCGGCTGCCCAGGCGCAAAACCAAAGCGGCCCGTACAAGGAAAATCCCTGTACGGGCCGCTTTCTTTTAACGCGCAGGCAATTGCTGCAATCGCCTTACTTGACGCGCTCCTTGATAACCTTGTAGATCTGAATCAGCACGGTCGGGATAAAGGCCAGCAGATAGATCCAGCCAATGTCGATGAGTGTCAGGTCGGCAACCAGGAACAGGCCGTGGAAAGCCGGGATGAACAGCACCGCATTGAGCAGCACCAGACCGGCCAGGAAGGCCAGAATCGAGTAGATGTTCGAACGCAGGCCGAGCTTGAAGATCGAGGCGTCGGCGCGGCAGTTGAAGCCGTGGAACAGTCTTGCCAGGGTCAGGGTCGCAAAGGCCATGGTGCTGGCAAGCGCCGCACCGCCCTCGCTCAGGCCGATGTGGTAGGCGGTCATGACAAAGACGCCGATCAGCGCGCCCTGTACCAGCAGGGTCAGCATGAAGTCCTTGGTCATGATCGATTCCTTCGGGTTTCTCGGCTTCTGGTTGAGCAGGTCCTCGCGCGCCGGCTCCATGCCGATGGCGATGGCCGGCAGCGAGTCGGTCAGCAGGTTAATAAACAGCAGGTGTACCGGCTGGAACGGCACTGCCAGGCCAAACAGCGAGGTGTACAGCACGCTGAGGATGGCCGACATGTTGCCGGACAGCAGGAACTTGATGGCGTTTTTGATGTTGGCGTAGACATTTCGTCCGTTGGTGACCGCCTTGACGATGGTGGCAAAGTTGTCGTCGGTCAGGATCATCGAGGCCGCATCCTTGGAAACCTCGGTGCCGGTGATGCCCATTGCGACGCCGATGTCCGCCTTCTTGAGCGCAGGCGCGTCGTTGACGCCGTCGCCGGTCATCGAGACGATCTTGCCCTTCTTCTGCCATGCGTCGACGATGCGGATCTTATGCTCCGGCGATACGCGGGCGTAGACCGAGATGTGCTCCAGCTTTTTGTCCAGCTCCTCGTCGTTCATTTTGTCGAGCTCGACGCCGCTGACGGCGATGTCGCCCTCCTGGAAGATGCCGATCTCCTTGGCGATGGCGGTCGCAGTGACCTTGTGGTCGCCGGTAATCATCACGGTGCGGATGCCGCCGCGTTTGGCGTCGGCGACCGCCTTCTTGGATTCCTCACGCGGCGGGTCGATCATCGAGATCAGGCCCACGAAGGTATAGTCGTTTTCGTCCTTGAGAGTGATGCCCGGGCACTCGGTAGCGTCCGGATACTGCTTGATGGCAAAGGCCAGCACGCGCAGGCCGTTCTCCGAGAGGTGGAGGTTGGTGTCGGCAATCTTCTGCTTATCCTCCTCGGTGATGGGACGGGGGCCGTCGCCGGTCATCACCGCCACGCTGCGGGCCAGCAGGACGTCCATCGCTCCCTTGGTGCACAGCGTGTAGACGCCGTCCAGCTTGTGCATGGTGCTCATCAGTTTGCGGTCAGAATCAAAGGCAAGCTCCGCCAGACGCGGGTGCTGGGAACGGTAAACGGTCTCCTCCACCCAGAAGTTGTGGGACAGGTTGATCAGCGCAACCTCGGTCGGGTCGCCGATCTCCTTGCCGTCCACCGAGGTGGAGTCGTTGGCCAGGATGGCGGTCTTGAGCAGCCAGTGGTGCGCCTGGTTTGCAAAGTCGAGCTTCTCGCCGTCGAACAGCTGGAAGTCGGCGTAGACCTGCTTGGTGGTCATCTTGTTCTGGGTCAGGGTGCCGGTTTTATCCGAGCAGATAACCGAGACCGAACCCAAGCTTTCCACCGCGTTCAGGTTTTTGATGATGGCGTTTTCCTTTGCCATCTTCTGGGTGCCCATCGCCAGAACGATGGTGACAATCGAGCTGAGCGCCTCCGGAATGGCGGCCACTGCCAGAGCGACAGCGAACATCAAAGAGTCCAGGATGCCCATGTCGCGGTAGATGCTCAGGCCAAAGACAACCACGCAGATGACCATGATGGCGATGGCCAGCTTCTGGCTGAAGTTGTCCATGCTCTCCTGCAGCGGGGTCTTTTTCTGCTGGGTCTGGTTCATCAGGGTCGCAATCTTGCCGATCTCGGTCTGCATGCCGGTGGCGGTGACAACCACGCTGGCGCGGCCGTAGGTGACCAGCGACCCGGAAAAGACCATGTTCTTCTGGTCGCCCAGCGCGACGTTCTCCTCATCGATGACGTCGCTGATCTTGTTGACGCCCTCCGACTCACCGGTCAGCGAGCTTTCATTGACCTGCAGCGAGTAGTTCTCGATGATGCGTCCGTCCGCGACGACCAGGTCTCCGGCCTCCAGCGTCAGGATGTCGCCGGGGACAACCTCTTTGGAAGGGATCTCGATCTTTCGGCCGTTGCGCATGACCTTGGCGTTGGGCGAAGAAAGCGCCTTCAGGCTCTCCAGCGACTTTTCCGCCTTGAAGTGCTGGACGGTGCCGAGGATGGCGTTGAGGGTGATGACCGCCACGATGACGATGGTGCTCTCCCCGTTGCCGGAGACTGCGGAGATCAGCGCAGCGATGATCAGGATAATAACCAGCAGATCCTTAAACTGCTCCAGAAACACAACCAGCGGGCCTTTCTTTTGTCCCTCTGTCAGCGCATTCTCTCCATAAGTGGCGCGCTGCTTCTCAACCTGCTCGGTGGTCAGGCCCTGTCTGGTTACGCCAAACTGGTCCAGAACCTGCTGGGCGGTACGGCGAAACATTTGTTCCATTTGTTTTGACTCCTCCTTCAAATCTGCGGGTCTGCTGCCCTGCCTTTTGCAGAGCCCTTGGCCCCAAGAGGATGCCCGGCTGCCGGTCGTCTATCCTGACAGGCATAAAAAAAGACTTTTCAGCCGTTTCCCATTTCTGTGTGGAAACCGCATGAAAAGTCTTGTTACCAAAATGCCTTGGCACATATCGCAGAAGGCGTTTGCCGTTTTGGGCAAGGCCAACGAGATTGTTGCGAATATGTCTTGAACTACTCCCTTTTTAAGCGCGGGTCATCTTCACTTGTGAGATGATTATAATAAAATTTTGCGGTTTTGTCAAGAGGAAAAAGCGGACTTCTTTGCCGCAAAAAAGAAGTCCGCTTTTGGACGAGGATGGCAGTTTTATTTTACCAGCTCATAGCCAGCGCCCAGCCAACCGGAACCGCCCTCGGCGCCCATTCCGCCGGAAAGGTTGTAAGCGGTGTAGCCCATCACGCGCAGGCCCGCCATGGTCTGGGAAGCGGTCTGGCCGCTGTAGCACTGCAGGATCAGGGTCTTGTTGGTCGGCAGGATGGAGAAGTTCTCCTGCATGCCTTTGCCGTACGGCAGATTGATTGCGCCCTCGATGTGGCCAGCTGCATAGTCCTCGGCGGAGCGCAGGTCAACCACACAGATCTCATCGGCGCTGTTCTCCATCAGCTCTGCCAGCTGGGCGGCGCTGATGTTGTTTTTGCCGTAGGTCTCCTTGGCAGTCTGTTTGTAGTAATCTTCAATCGCAGTCTGGATGTCTGCGTCTACCGCATAGGTCTCCTCGCCGAAGGTGGCCGCCTCGGTGGTCATCAGGCCGACAGCAGCCTCCTCTTTGGAGATGCCGTTGTCAAAGCCGCCGCTGACATTGACCGCCTGTTTGCCTGCCAGGTTGAGCAGGAGGACGGTCTGGGAAGCGGTCTGGCCGCTGTAGCAGTAGACATAAACGGTCTTGTCGGTCGGGATTTTGTCCAGAGCCGCCGCGACATCGACGCCGTATGGAACGTTGATTGCGCCCTGAACGTGACCGGCAGCGTAGTCCTCAGCGGAGCGGACATCCAGAATGACCGCGTCCTCGCCGTCAGCAACCGCTGTCAGGAAGGCGGAGGCGGAAACCTGATTCTTGTTGTCCGGCAGGTTTGCAAAGTAGCGCTCTACCTTGGCGTTGAGGAACTGCTGGGTGGTGTATTTGACAACGCCGTAACCGGCGCCCAGCCAGCCGGAGCCGCCTTCAGCGCCCATGCCGCCGGAGAGGTTGTAGGCTTCCAGGCCCATCATTCTGGCGATGGCGACGGTCTGGGAAGCAGTCTGACCGCTGTAGCACTGGAAGATGATCTTCTTATCCTTCGGCAGGTTTGCCAGCGCGGTTTCCATACCCTGTCCGAACGGGATGTTCTGTTTTGCACCGGCGATGCGGGACTTCAGGTAGTCATTTTCGGAACGCAGGTCGACCAGGTAGTAATCGTCGTCCTGCAGCACATTTTTGACCGCCTCAGCGCTCATGTTGAAGCTGCCGTTCTCAGCTGCAACGGTGTAGTACTCGACCATGGCCTGCTGGACATCCTCGTCCACCGCATAGGTCTCCTCGCCGAAGGTGGTCTCTTCGGTGGTCATCAGGCCGGCAGCAGCCTCCTCCTTGGAGATGCCGTTATTAAAGCCGCCGCTGACATTGTAGGCGTCCTTGCCCGCCAGGTTGAGCAGGGCGATGGTCTGGGAAGCAGTCTGACCGCTGTAGCAGTAAACCAGAACCGGGATATCGTCCGGAATTTTATCGAGGCTCTCTGCAACCGCAACGCCGTACGGAACGTTGATTGCGCCCTGGATGTGGCCAGCTGCGTAATCCTCAGCGGAGCGGATGTCCAGCACGCAGATGTCCTCGCCAGCCGCTACGCGCTCCAGCAGGTTTGCCGCGGAGACAACATGCTTGTCCGCCGGAAAGTTGGCAAAGTATGCCGCCGCCTTCTCCGCAACGGTCAGCTCCTGCCGTTCCTGCTGCTCGGCTGCGACGGTTTCGGAACTGGTTTCCGCAGCATAAACCGGCACGCCTGCGCCGATGCCCATCGACAGAACCAGCGCTGCAACAATCAGCTTGGTACAGATATTATTTCTCTTCATTTCCATGATTCTTACGACCTTTCTGTTTGGCCGCAGCCTCCTTGCAGTGAAGCTCCGGCCCTATTTGCATAACTAAGAATAGGCATTTTAAGAGAAAAATACAAATTGATATTTTCGATTCTATTTTACTGATTCTTAACTTTTTTCGATAAGTTTATATCATTTATTATCTTTTCCGTCATTTTACATCGTCTATTTTAAGCGCAATGTACAAGACCGTTTTCCCAAAATCGCCCTGCGTTGCGTTTTTCCTATCGTATGTGCGCTCCCGCCGCTGCACTATATCCTCTTTAAAATAAAAACCGGGATGGGCGGATTGTTGGGGCGGTTGGCAAACTCGGTGATGAGGACGGTGTACTGCTTTGAATCGATGGTGCGAAAATATTCCATCAGCGCGTCCTTCTCCTCAAAGCCGCTGTCCCCGCCGTAATAGACGCACAGGCTCATCAGGCCGTTTGGTTTGAGCAGCCGCAGCCCCTGCTCGATGGCCGGGATGCTTGTGGCCGGCGTGGTAAAGACGTTGTGGTCGCCGCCGGGCAGATAGCCGAAGTTAAAGGTGATGCAGTCCACGCTGCCCTCCTGCGCATACTGAGCCATGTTGCTGTGGCTGTCCAGATGCACCTGCGCGATATCCGAAAAGCCCTTCTCCGCCAGCAGCGCGCGGGTGGAATCCACCGCTGCCTGCTGGATATCGAAGGCGATCACCTTTCCCTCCTTCCCCACCAGCTCGCACAAAAAGGCGGTGTCGTGCCCGCGGCCGGCGGTGGCGTCGATGCACAAGTCCCCCGGCTTAACGTGCTCGGCGATGATTTTATGGGCAATCCCCAGTGTGTTCAGTCTCAGCATCTTTTCTGTTCCTCCCTGCTTGCTTCTTCCTTTATCAGCTCGATGGCCTCCTTGCCGCTCAGGTGCTCGACCGTCATCTCCAGCATACACAGCGGCTTCCAGTCCTGCTCAATGGCTCGCTAGCGGTTGTCTTCACTGTCCTGCGGCGCATAGCGAAGCGCCAGCTTCTCGATGGCCACGCGCTTTTCCTGCTCATCGGTCAGCTCCCGCACCTGCCCGAAGGCGATGACGCTGCGAAAATGGGTGGTGTATTCCTGCGCCACCACCCGGTCCTCATCGATGACACAGAAGGACGCCTTTGGCTCCCGGCGGATAGCGTCCAGCTTGTGGCCCTGGCGGGCGCAGTGAAAATAGAACTTTCCCTCGCTGTACACATAGCTCAGCGGCACCGCATAGGGGTAGCCTTCATCCCCCAGCACAGCAAGGACGCCGGAGGTGGCGCGGCTCAAAATTTCCTCGCATCGCTCCCGGCTGAGCTGCTGGCGGTTTCTTCTCATCTGTCGAAACATGTAAGTAACACTCCTCTGCAAACAAAAAGCGCCTTCGCTCTGTTTCTCATTACAGCCTAATAAAACAGAGCCAGGCGCCGCCCGGCGGCAAATCGCAAACTAAAAAGAATATAGCACAGCCCCCGCACAAAGTCAACTTGAAAAAAGCGCCCCAACAAACCTGCGCACAAAAATTTGTCCTTTGCCACAAATGCTCAGCCCTTCGTCCTTGCTTGCGCCTTTCTTTTTTATTTCATTCCCTTAAAGGAGGCGGAAGTTTGTTGTGCATTTTGTGCAATGTTTTTCTTTTAACGATTATTTTTTATGCTTGTTAAACAAATAACTTCGTTGACAAAGGCCATTGGCGCGCTTATAATCGAGATAAAGAACATCGGACGAAGAAACCGGGAGAGACCGGGGCCAAACCGCCGCGGCGCCTACGGGGAAACAACGCAAAATCTCTCTGGCAAAAGAACCGGTTTTGGACGAAACTCTGTGAAGCTGCTATGGCAGCACCGAGTAGGCAACGCAGAAGAAGGCTGCTCTTTCATTTGCGGAATCTTATCAGGTCATGTACGCAGAGGCGTGGAAAGGAATTTTCTGCGCCTCTGCTTTTTTCTTCCCTTTCTTCAGAAAATCAAAAAGGAGTGTGTCTCTCATGGAATTAAAAACCCCTTTATACGATTGCCACGTCGCGCTGGGCGGCAAGATGGTGGCGTTTGGCGGCTACAGCCTGCCGGTGCAGTACCCCACCGGCGTCATCGCCGAACACATGGCGGTCCGCAAACAGGCTGGCCTGTTTGACGTCTCCCACATGGCGGAGCTGGTGCTCAAAGGCCCCGACGCGCTGACAAACGTCCAGATGCTGCTGACCAACGACCTTTCCGACATGGCAGACGGCCAGGTCCGCTACAGCCCGATGTGCAACGAGCGGGGCGGCGTTGTGGACGACATGGTGGTTTACCGCTTCCACGACGACTGCTACATGATGGTCGTCAACGCGGCCAACCATCAAAAGGACGCCGACTGGGTCCGCGCCCACCTGAGCGGCGACGTCCAGTTTGAGGACATCTCCGACCAGGTCGCGCAGATCGCCCTGCAGGGCCCGCAGTCCGAGGCCATCCTGACAAAACTCTGCCCGGTTGAGAACCACCCCGCCAAATACTACACCTTCACCAACAACGTCGAGGTGGCGGGCTGCACCTGTCTGCTCTCCCGCACCGGCTACACCGGCGAGGACGGCTTTGAGCTGTACTGCGCGCCGAAGGACGCCGTCAAGCTCTGGAACGCGCTGCTGGAAGCCGGTAAGGAAAACGGCCTGATCCCCTGCGGACTGGGCGCCCGCGACACCCTGCGCCTGGAGGCGGGCATGCCGCTGTACGGCCACGAGATGACCGACGACATCACCCCCAAGCAGACCGGTCTTGGCATCTTTGTCAAGATGGACAAAGCGGACTTCATCGGCAAAAAGGCGATGGAGGAGATGGGCACCCCGAGTGTCAAACGCTGCGGCCTCAAGATGATCGGACGCGGCATCGCGCGGGAAAACTGCCCGGTTTACGCCGGCGACAAGCTGATCGGCCACACCACCTCCGGCACCCACTGCCCATACCTTGGCGGCGCCTATGCGATGGCGATTGTGGAGAAGGAACCGGCCCCCTTAGGCGCGCAGGTCGAGGTGGAGATCCGCGGCAAGCGCGTCGCCGCCGAGGTGGTCAAATCCCAGTTTTATAAACGAGCATAACGGACAACCGACCGTTTTTACTAATTGATTATTAACTCATTTTTCAAATCTAAGGAGGACTTTATCATGGCAAATCCAAGCAATCTGCTCTACACAAAATCGCACGAATGGGTACAGGAAATGGGCGACGGCAGCTACCGCGTCGGTCTGACCGACTATGCGCAGGACCAGCTGGGCGACCTTGTCTTTGTCAACCTGCCGCAGGAGGGCGACAGCGTTGAGGTCGGCGCGGCCTTCGGCGACGTCGAATCGGTCAAGGCTGTCTCCGACGTCTACAGCCCGGTCACCGGCACCGTCTGCGCCATCAACGAGGAGCTGCTGGACCACCCGGAGCTGATTAACCAGGACGCTTACGCAGCCTGGATGATTCAGGTGGGGAACATTTCCGACAAGGAAGAACTGCTGTCCGTCTCCGACTATGAGGAGCTGCTGAGCAAGGAGGCTTAATCTATGGGATCTTACGTTCCTTCCACTGCGCAGGAGCGGCAGGAGATGCTGGCGTCGATCGGGCTTTGCTCCATCGACGAGCTGTTCTCCCACATTCCGGATTCGCTCAAGCTCAAAGGAGAGCTCAACCTCCCCTCCGGCAAATCCGAACTGGAAGTCTGCCGCACCATGGAACACATCGCCGCGCAGAACATCGTCTTTGATTCGATCTTCCGCGGCGCCGGCGCTTACGACCACTACATCCCGGCCATCGTCAAGAGCGTGACCGGCAAGGAAGAATTTATCACCGCCTACACCCCCTATCAGGCTGAGATCAGCCAGGGCGTGCTGCAATCCATCTTTGAGTACCAGACCATGATCTGCGAACTGACCGGCATGGACGTCTCCAACGCCTCGGTCTATGACGGCGCTACCGCCGCGGCCGAAGCGGTCAACATGTGCTGCGAGCGCAGCCGCAGCGTCGTCTTCTGCTCCGCCGCCGCCCACCCCGACACCATCGAGGTGGTCAAGACCTACTGCTGGGCCTCCGGCCACGAGTTTGTTCTGGTGCCTGCCAAGGACGGCAAAACCGACTGGAATTCCATCGTTCCCCAGCTGGACAAAAAGACCAGCGCCTGCCTGTACATCCAGAGTCCAAACTTCTTCGGACAGATCGAAGATGTCCAGCAGGCAGCGGAGGCGGTCCACGCAGTCGGCGCCAAGCTCATCATGGGCTGCAACCCGATTGCGCTGGGACTTTATAAGACCCCGGCGGAGCTGGGCGCGGACATCGCCGTCGGCGAAGGCCAGCCGCTGGGCATGCCGCTCTCCTTTGGCGGTCCATACCTCGGCTTTATGGCGACCACCAAGGCGATGATGCGCAAGCTGCCGGGCAGAATCGTCGGCGAGACCACCGACGTCGACGGCAAGCGCGCCTTTGTGCTGACCCTGCAGGCCAGAGAGCAGCACATCCGCCGCGAAAAGGCCTCCAGCAACATCTGCTCCAACCAGGCGCTGTGCGCCATGACCGCCGCGGTATATTTAGCCGCTGTCGGTCCGGAGGGCTTAAATCAGGTCGCCAACCTGTGTTATCAGAAAGCCCATTACCTGATGCAGCAGCTGACCGCCATCCCCGGCATCACCCTGCGCTATCAGGGCCCGTTCTTCCACGAGTTTGTGACCGACCAGGCCGACGCCAAGCGTATCCTGCTCCGGCTGGAACAGGAAGGTATCCTCGGCGGCCTGCCGCTCTCGGACGGCGGCATCCTCTGGTGCGCTACCGAGAAGAACAGCAAAGAGGACATCGACCGCATGGTCGGGATTATCAGAAAGGAGCTGCTGTAGATGAAACTGTTATTTGAACGCAGCCACCCCGGCAGAAGATGCACCATCCTGCCCGCCTGCGACGTCCCCACCTGTGAGATCGACCCTGCGCTGTGCCGCGAGCAGGCCCCGCATTTACCGCAGATGAGCGAGAACGAGCTGAGCCGCCACTACACCGAGCTTGCCAAACAGACCTACGGCGTCAACGACGGCTTCTACCCGCTCGGCTCCTGCACCATGAAATATAACCCCAAAGTAAACGATCAGATTGCCGCCCTTCCCGGCTTTGCCAGCATCCATCCGCTTCAGCCGGAGGAGACTGTACAGGGCTGCCTGGAGGCGCTCGACCTTGCCGCCCAATATCTGTGCGAGATCACCGGCATGGACGACATGACCTTCCAGCCGGCAGCGGGCGCGCACGGCGAGCTGACCGGTCTGATGCTGATTAAAAAATACCATCAGGAAAACGGACACGAAGGCCGTGTGAACATCCTGGTTCCGGACTCCGCCCACGGCACCAACCCCGCTTCCGCCAGTATGGCCGGCTTCCACGTCATCAGCATTCCGTCCCTCCCCAACGGCTGCGTCGACATCGAGGCGCTGCGCCAGGCCGCCGACGAGCACACTGCGGGACTGATGCTCACCAACCCCAACACCGTCGGCCTGTTCGACCCGAACATCGCCGAGATCACCGAGATTGTCCACAAGGCCGGCGGCCTGTGCTACTATGACGGCGCCAACTTAAACGCTATCATGGGCATCGTCCGTCCGGGCGACACCGGCTTTGATGTGGTTCACCTGAACCTGCACAAGACCTTCTCCACCCCGCACGGCGGCGGCGGTCCCGGCTCCGGAGCGGTGGGCTGCAAGGACTTCTTAAAGCCGTTCCTGCCCTCCCCGACCCTCACCCACGACGAAAGCGGCTACCACCTGCACCGCGACAACCCGCAGAGCATCGGCGCGGTCAAATCCTTCTACGGCAACTTCCTGGTCGTTGTTCGCGCGCTGTGCTACCTGCTCTCGCTGGGCAAGGAGGGCGTGCCGGAGGCCTCCCAGAACGCAGTGCTCAACTGCAACTACATGATGAGTCATCTCAAGGACCTCTACGACATCGCCTTCGACACCGGCTGCATGCACGAATTTGTCATGACACTGGAAAATCTCAAGAAGGAAAAGGGCGTCACCGCGATGGATATCGCCAAGGCGCTGTTGGACAACGGCATCCACCCACCGACAATGTACTTCCCGCTGATCGTGGAGGAGGCGCTGATGGTGGAGCCGACCGAAACCGAGACGCGCGAGACGCTCGACCACGCCATCGAGGTGTTCCGCAGCATCTACATCCAGGCGCAGGAACACCCGGAACAGATGCACGAGCTTCCGCTGCACACCCCGGTCCGCCGCCTGGACGAAGTTGGCGCGGCGCGCAATCCAAGACTGCGCTACACCTTTTAAATCATTCTGTCTTTCCGGAGGTATTCTATGATTCAATCGCTTCACTGCCTGATCGGTACTTCCTTGAACCCTTATCTCAATCTGGCCACCGAGGAATACCTCCTGGATACGGTAAAGCCCGGCCAGCTCATCCTCTACCTGTGGCAGAATGAGCGCACCGTGGTCATCGGCAAAAACCAGAACGCCTGGAAGGAATGCCGGTGCCAGCAGCTCGAGGAGGACGGCGGGTTTCTGGCCCGCCGCCTCTCGGGCGGGGGCGCTGTTTTCCACGACCTTGGCAACCTGAACTTCACCTTCCTGGTGCCCACCGCCGACTACGACCTTTCTCGTCAGATGTCGGTGATTCTGGAGGCGGTGCGGGGGCTGGGAATCGACGTCCAGAAAAGCGGCCGCAACGACGTGACAGTAGACGGCAAAAAGTTTTCCGGCAACGCCTTCTGCAAAAAAGGGGACAACTCCTACCACCATGGCACCCTGATGCTGCGGGTGGACACCGAGAAGGTCTCCAGCTACCTGAGCGTTTCGGAAAAGAAGCTGCGCTCCAAAGGGGTGGCCTCGGTCTCCTCGCGGGTGTGTAACCTGTGCGACTTTGTGCCGCAGCTGACGGTGGAGGTGATGCGCCAAAAGCTCATCGAGGCCCTCGCCCTCACCTACCGGCTGCCGGTCGCCATGATCGAAGAAAATCAGCTCGACCACAAAAAGATTATGTCGCTCTACAGCCGCTACTCCTCCTGGGAATGGCGCTTTGGCCGCAAGATTCCCTTCACCTGGGAGCAGCAGGAACGCTTTGACTGGGGCGAGATTCAGCTGCAGCTGCAGATCGATGAAGGCATCATCCAGGACGCCGTCCTCTACTCCGACGCACTGGACAGCCCGTTCATCGAAAAAACAGCGCAGCAGCTGACCGGCCTTCGCTTTGACCCCAAGGTTCTGGAACAGCACCTCCTCCCGCTGTGCGAGAGCGAGCTGCAGCACAGGATGGTGCAGGACATTTTGTCCCTGACCCACCAGCAGGCATAAACTGATACAAGATAGAATAGGAAGGGAAACATCATGAACGAGTATCAACTGATCGTCATCGGCGCGGGCTCCGGCGGATATGAGGCCGCCATCCGCGCCGCGCAGCTGGGGCTGCGCACAGCCCTGATCGAGCGCCGCGAAATCGGCGGCACCTGCTTAAACCGCGGCTGCATCCCCACCAAGGCGATGCTTCACTCCGCACAGCTCTACCGGGAAGCATCCCAGTTTGAGCTGTTTGGACTTCACACCGAAAACACTTCCTTTGATTGGGAAAAGATTCATCAGCGCAAAAATGAGGTCGTCACCAAGCTGCGCGGTGGAATCGAACAGCTTATCAAGGCAAATAAGATAGATTTTTTCAATAAATCCGCTTCCATTTTAGGCAAAAATGATGTACAATTAAGCCAAGGGGAAGAAATTCTTCATGCAGAAAATATTTTGATCGCGACCGGTTCGGTTCCGGCCCGACCGCCGATTCCAGGACTCGACCTGCCCGGCGTCGTCACCAGCGACGAGTTGCTGGACGACCCGCAGTTTGCCAGGGCCGACAGCCTTGCAAAGGAAATCCTCATCATCGGCGGCGGTGTCATCGGCATGGAGTTTGCCAGCGTCTTTGCTTCGCTGGGCTGCAAGGTGACCATCGTGGAGGCGATGGAGCGCATCCTGCCGACGATGGACCGCGAGATCTCCCAGAGTCTGAGCATGCTGCTCAAAAAGCGCGGGGTTGCAATCCACACCGGCGCGATGGTCGAGAAGATCGAGCAGGAGGACGGACAGCTGGTCTGCTGCTTTACCGAAAAAGGAAAGGCCCAGCAGGTCGGCGCCCAGCAGATTCTGGTCGCCATCGGACGCCGTCCCAACACGCAGGGACTGTTTGCCGAAGGCTTTGAGGTGGCCTGCGAGCGCGGACGGATCGTCACCGACCAATCCTTCCGCACCAGCGTCGAGGGCATCTATGCCATCGGCGATGTCACCGCTAAAATCCAGCTGGCCCACATGGCAAGCGCACAGGGCATCTGCGCGGCGCACATCATCGCCGGCCAGCAGCCGCCGATCAACCTGAACGCCGTTCCCGGCTGCATCTACACCGACCCGGAGATCGCTTCGGTTGGCATCACCGAGGACGAGGCCAAGGCGCAGGGCATCCCGGTCAAAAAGGGCAAGTACCTGATGACCGGCAACGGCCGCTCAATCATCGATGAGCAGGAGCGCGGCTTCATCAAGGTCATCGCCCACGCCGAAACCGACGTCATCCTCGGCGCCCAGCTGATGTGCGCAAGAGCCACCGACATCGTCTCGGAGCTTTCCACCGCCATCGTCAACGGCCTGACCTGCGCACAGCTTGCCTCGGTCATCCACCCGCACCCCACCTTCTGCGAGGGCGTTACCGAAGCGGTGGAGGACGTGCACGGCATGGCCATCCACCTGGCGCCGAAAAAACGGTAATTTTTCTGCCTGCAATGAGCGCTTCCCTTTCCTTGGCAGACTGCTGCTGACAGCGCTCTGCCGGAAATCCTGTCTTACTAAAATTTAAGGAGGGCTTTTGAATGGTCAATGAAGTTATGAAGTTTATCACCGAGCATGATCCCGAGGTCGGCAAGGCAATCGAGGCGGAATATGCCCGCCAGAAACGCAACATCGAGCTGATCGCTTCCGAGAACATCGTCTCCGAGGCCGTCATGATGGCGATGGGCACCGTCCTGACCAATAAATATGCCGAAGGCTTCCCGGGCAAACGCTATTACGGCGGCTGCGAGTGCGTCGACGTGGTGGAGAACATCGCCATCGAGCGCGCCAAAAAGCTGTTCGGCGCGGAGCACGCCTGCGTGCAGCCCCACTCCGGCGCCAGCGCCAACATCGCCGTCTACTTTGCCCTGCTCAAACCTGGCGATACCGTTCTGGGCTTAAACCTTGCCCATGGCGGACACCTGACCCACGGCAGCCCGGTCAACATCTCCGGCACCTACTACAACTTCATCCCATACAGCCTGGACGACACCGAGCGCATCAACTACGACAAGGTGCGCGAACTGGCGCTTGAGCATAAACCGAAGATGATCGTTGCGGGCGCTTCCGCTTACCCGCGCGAGATCCGCTTTGATAAATTCGCCGAGATCGCCCACGAGGTCGGCGCTTACCTGTTTGTCGACATGGCGCACATTGCGGGCCTGGTCGCCGCAGGATTGCACCAGAACCCGGTTCCGTACGCGGACGTGGTCACCACCACCACCCACAAGACGCTGCGCGGCCCAAGAGGCGGCCTGATCCTGTGCAAGGAGTCGCTCGCCAAACAGATCAACAAGGCCGTCTTCCCCGGTACCCAGGGCGGCCCGCTGGAGCACATCATCGCTGCCAAGGCCGTCTGCTTTGGCGAAGCTCTCAAACCGGAATTCAAGACCTATCAGGAGCAAGTCATCAAAAACGCGCAGGCCTTTGCCAAGGCGCTGACCGATGAAGGCTTCCGCCTGGTATCCGGCGGCACCGACAACCACCTGATCCTGATCGACCTGCAGAACATGAACATCACCGGCAAGGATCTGGAGAAGCGTCTGGACGCGGTCTACATCACCGCCAACAAGAACGCCATCCCGAACGACCCGCAGAGCGCCTTTGTCACCAGCGGCCTGCGCGTCGGCACACCGGCTGTCACCACCCGCGGCTTCAAGGAGGAGGACATGGTCAAGGTTGCCCACTTCATCAAGCTGGCGGCCACCGACTTCGACGCCAAAGCGGACGAGATCCGCGCCGGCGTCACCGAGCTGTGCAACAAATACCCCATCTACGAATAATTCGAACCCCTCATTTCTGCAACGGGAGTGCGCTGTCCTACAGGACAACGCGCTCCCGTTTTGTTTCTCCTCGTGATTTGCCCACCTGTATGCTACAATGAAAAGAAAAAGGAAAGGCCGTGAACTTTTGCTGCTGCACGAATTTGACCCCGCCGCCGATGCGGTCCTCAACCCCCAGATGTGTGTCGACCCCATCCCCTATTTTCCGCCCGTCACCGTCGCCTGCTGTTCTCACCGGCTGTTCGAGCAGGCGCTCGGCTACCCGTACCGGGAGGGCATTACCTGGACCACCGACGCGCCCTACCGGGAGACAGCCGGCAAGGTCTCCCGCCGCAAAAAACAGGGCGCCATCTGCGTCGAGATGGAGTGCGCGGGGATGCAGGCGCTCTGCCAGTTCCGGGGCACCGAATTTTTCCAGTACTTCTACGCCGGCGACAACCTGGACCACTCCTCCTGGCAGCCCCGCAGCCTTGGGAACAACATGATGGACGAAAAGAGCAAGATTCTGCTGCTGGCCTTCGAGCTGGGCGTGCGCATCCTTTCCGAAGATTCCAAATAAAATGCCAAAAAGGAGCGGACAAATGTCCGCTCCTTTTTTACCCTTGCATGTTTACAGATATAAAATAATATACCCCGCCATCGTAAACGAGGCGACGGTGAACAGCAGCATGCCGGGATTTAAAAGCGCCGCGTCAAGCGAGCCTTCCGGCAGAGAGGATTCGCTCCGCTCCGCCGAAGGGGTGTCCTCCCGCAGCAGCTTGCGGTGAAGCAATTTCCAAAAGGCGCTGATGGCATACGCCGCACAGAACAGGTAAAGCAGCGCCTGCAAAAGCAGCAGCGGCTCGAAGTTTACCCCAATCAGCGGCAGCACGCCGCCGACAAAGTTGACAGCCGCATGCAGCAGAATGGTGGTCCAGATGCTGCCGGTCTGCAGGTACACCCAGGCGAACACCGCCCCCACCGCAAAGGCGTAAGGGTACTGGATGATGTTGCCGTGCATCAGCATGAACATGCAGGCGCTGGTGAGGATATAGGCCTTTGGCCCATAAGCGCCAACGCAGCGGTAGATCCATTTGCGAAAGACCAGTTCCTCCCCGATCGGCGCGGATACTACCGTCAGCAGAACGCTCTGCGCCAGGGTGTAGGAGCTGATGCTCTGCTCGACGATGTTGCCTGCGGGCGAGCCCTTGACCATTGAGATCAGCTCGTTTAGGCCGGTCCCGACCAGATTAAACAAGAACATCAGGCCGACGCTCACCAGGAAGAAGCGCAGGAAATTCATGGCGGAGAGCCTGCGCTTTGTCAGCGGACAAAACGGGGTGTGCGCGGTGCGCATCATCAGCCACGCCACCGGCATCGCCACCAGATACTGGACAAACTCCCCCACAAAGACGCTGAACCAGCTGCTCTGCAAAAGCTGCGGCCAAAACGCCATCACCACATACATCACCGGCAGCGAAAAGAGCTGATAGATCAGCATATATGCCAGCATCGACAGGCCCAGACGGTTGTAGGTCCTGCGGATCATCCTGATTTCCTGTTCCACTCCTGTATCATCCCTTTCTTGATTGCGGTTTTGCCTCCCCTTATTCCCAGCGGAAGGGAAGCAGCTCATCCAGCGTGAGCACCCGGTCAGAGAGTTTGACCCGTGCCAGATGGTTGTCGTCGTGCAGCTGGCACAAAAACTCCCGGCAGCGTCCACACGGCGGGATAATTTCGGTGTTGCCGTCGTCGTCCATGTGGACCGCCACGACGCCCATCACCCGATTCTCCCCCGCTGTCACCATGGCGGCAGCAGCGGCGTGCTCAGCGCAAAAGCCCATCGAGCAGGGGGTGTCGATGCAGACGCCGGTATAGATGTTGCCACGATCGGTCACGATGGCCGCTCCGACCGAAGCGGCGTAAGAATTTTTCGAAAGCTGCCTTGGATTGCACACCTGTTTAGCGCACTGTTCCAGCTTTTCCCAGTCGATCATGCCAGTTCCTCCTTCTGCGTCCTTGCAACGATGCTCTTGTTCTTCCATTTTCCGGTCGCATAGTACAGTCCGGAGATGATGACGCCCAGCGCCCAGCCGATGGCGTAGGAGTAGTAGATGGATTCCTTCTCAAACAGATAAGCGAGCAGGTAAGCCGCCGGCAGCCTTGCAAGCCACAGGCTGATAAAGGAGGAGATCATCGGCACCAGCATATCGCCCGCACCGCGCAGCACGCTGTTGAACATAAAGCTCAGCGCCAGCAGGAAATAAAACGGCAGCACCCCGTGCAGATAGGCCACGCCCGCGTCGATAACCTCCGGGTTCTGGCTGAACATCCGCATCATAAAGGCACTGGTCGGGTACAGCAGCACGCCAACCACCAGGCAGCACACCACCGACATGATGACGGATGCCTTGAGGCCCTCCTTGACGCGATGCTGGTTGCCCGCGCCGATGTTCTGTCCGGTGTAGGTGGTCAGCGCGTTGGACAGGCTCTGCACCGGCAGGAAGGCGAAGGTGTCGATCTTGTTGGCGCCGTTGAAGCCCGCCATAAAGGTGGAGCCGTAGGAGTTGACCAGCGACTGCATGAACATGATGCCGATTGAGAACAGCGCCTGCTGGATGCCCGACGGAATGCCCAGCCGCATCGCCTGCACAAACAGCGTCTTGCGGAAATTGGAGCGGCGGGGCCGGATCCTGATAAAATCGTAGCGCCGGTTGATGTAAAAGACGCCGAACAGCCAGGAGGCGATCTGCGCGATGATGGTGGCCAGCGCGACGCCCGCCACGCCCATCGGAATCGGGATGGTGAAGGCAAGGTCGAGCACAATGTTCATCACCGTGGCGATCATCAAAAACAAAAGTGAGGTGCGGCTGTCGCCAAAGCCCTGCAGGATGCCGGCGTTGATGTTAAAGCCCAGGTTGCCGATGACGCCGATAAAGATGATAATCATGTAGGTCTTTGCCATCTCCAGCGTGCCGTCGTCCGGCACCTGCATCAGCCGCAGCAGCGGCTCGCTCAAAAAGACGCCGATCAGGGTCAGCGGCACAACGCCGACCAGCAGCGCCATATAGATGGTGTTGATGGTGTGGTCCACCTTTTCCAGATCGCGCGCGCCGTAATACTGCGAGATCATGACGGTGGCGCCGGTGCCGATGCCCATAAACAGCGAGCTGAGCATGTAGATAATCGGGAAGCCGGTTCCGACCGCCGCCAGTGCCTGGTCGCCGATGACGTTGCCGACCACGATGCTGTCCACCATGTTGTACAGCTGCTGGAAGATGTTGCCCAGCAGCATCGGCAGCGTGAAGCTGATAATCAGCCGGTAGGGGCTGCCGCTGGTCATGTCGATGGACGATGTTCTTTTTTCCTTTGCCATAAGTTCCTTCCTCTCCTCAAAAAATACACCTTTTCTCCTTTATGCAAGAAGACAAAAAGAGATGGGGGTAAAACCTGCCATCCTCATTATGTTTATTATATGGGATGACCGGACAAATTACAAGGGGACTTTGCAAAATCTCCCTTCTCTTCTTCTTTTTCAAAAAAATTCTCCTTCCTCGATTTTGTATATTCCTTCTATTTTTATTTTTCTTTTTTCTCAAAAATTTATTGACTTTTTCCCGTTTTGGTGTTACAATAAATTCATCAGGTAGGAAGGTGTTTTTCCCTTCCTCTGACTTTCATTTGACATCACCAAAATCTCCTGACCGGTAATCCCGGTCGTCCTCTATTTTTTATTACACAGCCAAAAAGGGAAGTCCGCAAGGGCTTCCCTTTTTGGCTGTGTTCTTTTTTAAAAAAGAGGAAGAAAGCCTCGAATAAACTTTCTTCCTCTTTACTGTCAATCTTTCTGCAGCTGCAGATATCTGCTCGGCCTGCCGGTGTAAAGAACCGCCAGGCGGTGCAGCGCGCGGGTGCAGGAAACGTACAGAAGCTGCTGGTCAGCGGGCGCGCAGTAGGTCTCGTCATCCGCGCCGCAGAGAACCACCGCGTCAAACTCCAGCCCCTTTGCCATGTAGACCGGCATCAGCATCACGCCGGAAAAGACCTCCCGGCGCTCGGTATCCATCAGGTGAACGGGCAGGTTTTCGGAAAGGCAGGGCTTCATCGCCTCATACAGTTCCTGTGCCTGCCGCTGGCTTTTGCAGATGATCCCCACCGATTCGTACCCTTCCTGCAGCCAGCCTTCGGTCAGCTGGACGGCTTGCCGCGCCATCGCGTCGAGGTCCTTCACCTCCAAAACGGACGGCTGCTGCTCGTGCCGCTCAAAGCTCTCCATCTCGCTGTGCCCGGCCAAAAAGCGGCGGGAAAACTCGTTGATCTCATAGGAGGAGCGAAAGCCTTTGTTCAGGGTAATCAGCGCGGAGCTTTTCTTATTCAGGATGCGCGCGGTGTCGCGATAAAACTGCTCGCTCTCCCGCTTTTCGATGGTCTGGTTGTAGTCGCCCATCACCGTGTAACGGGCGGCGGGGAACAGATTTTTCAGGATATAAAAGTGCAGCGGATAGTAGTCCTGCGCCTCGTCCACCACCACCTGACGGATATCCTGCAATCCCTCGCTGCCAAACAGGCGCAGGTGCAGGTAGAGCAGCGGCATCGCGTCCAGATAGTGCAGCGGCTGACCGTGCTGCGCCAAGCGTCCCTCCGCCAGGGTGAGCAGCTCGCCGGCGTTGGCGGGCAGCTCCAGCCCCTTTGCCAGGCGGAAAAACAGGTTGTGGTCGCGCAGCAGGCGGCGGTACAGCGCAAGGCTGTCCAGGGTGGTGAAGGCCTTGATCTGCCGCTTGATGCGGGCGTGCTCCTTGATCGAGAGCAAGCGGCCAAACTGCTTTTTGTCGTACAGGTGCTGCACAAAGGTTCCGGAGAAGGTCTGCAGCTTTTCCAAACGGTGCTCGCGGCGGCGCTTGTGCACCGCGGTCCACAGCCGCTGTTCCAGCAGCTCCAGCGCACCGGCCAGCGGTGCGCGCCCGCAGGCCCTGCGCACAAAGGCGGCCATCTCCTGCCGGGTTTCCAGCAGCACGCCGTCGTAGTAAAGGTCGGTGTAGGGAATCATCCGCCGCATATAGTAGGAAACGTACCGGTCCAGAATCCGCACAAAGGTCTCGGAGAAGAAGAAATTCACCGACTGGTGCAACAGCGAATCCTCCGGCTGGGTGACCAGCTCCTCCAAAAGCTGATTGCGCGGCAAAACCGGCTGTTGGCCGCTGGGATAGACCTTGGCAAAAAGCGCCTCAAAGGTCAGGCTCTGGACATTTTTCTCCCCCAGCGCTGGCAGGACGTTGGCGATGTAGCTGCCGAACAGGTTGTTGGGCGAGATGATGACGATGTTGTTGGCGTAAAGCTTCTGGGTGGAGCCCTCATACAATAAAAAGGCAACCCGGTGCAGCGCCACCGAGGTCTTGCCGCTGCCGGCTACCCCCTGCACAAACAGGGCCTCGTTCTGCATGTCGCGGATGATGCGGTCCTGCTGGCGCTGGATGGTCTCCACAATCGAGCGCATCTGCGGGGAGGCGTTGTGCGAAAGGGCCTCGCGCAGCATACCGTCGGTGATGTTGACGTCCGAATCAAAGAAATAGCTGAGCTTCCCGTCCTGAATCTCAAACTGCCGCTTGAGCGAAACCTCCCCCTTGATGACGCCGGAGGGCGCCTGGAACTGGGCCGGGCCGGTCTCGTAGCGGTAAAAGAGGCTTGCGATGGGAGTGCGCCAGTCGTAGACATAGGTCTCATAGCTGTCCTCGTCCTGGACGGTGAACAGGCCGATGTAGATCTTTTCCGGCGGGGAGGATTCATAGCCGCTCTCGGTAAAGTCGACGCGGGCAAAGTAAGGAGATTCCAGCGACTGCCGGTAGTGGTCGATGCGCTTGTGCGCCGCATCGTAGCGGCCGGACTGCGCCTGGATCGATTCCAGCACCTGATGCGCCTCGACCGCATTGTCAAAGCCGCCGCGGAACGAGACATTTTCCCACATCTCCTTGCGGGCCGAGACAATCTGCTCCTTCTCGTCCGAGCAGGCGGCCTCCTCACGGGCCAGATTTTCCCGGATAAAGCCGAGCGTCCTGTCCAGATACTGCTGCTCGGCAGCAAACTCCTTCTGGTATTCCATCAAAAACTCCTCCTTTGCAACAGCAATCGGGTCAGCGTATCTTATGATTATACCATGTTGGAGCGGAATTTACAAGTTGGCATGTAGGGCCGGCACTCACGCTTTCCCCTACTTGACGCACCGCGAGGCGTAGAAGGTCGGAACGTTGAGCTCATGCAGGTGGCCCGAGCCGTTGGTGTCGCCATAGATGCCGGTCAGGGTGAAGCCTGCGCGCAGCTGGCCGTCCAGCTCCTCCTCGATGGTGTGGGAGAACTGGATGCCCCAGTCATTTTTGACCGAAGCCTCATACTGCGCAGGGTTGGAGAGCGGGTCAAACGGCAGCGCGCAGCAAACCCGCTCCTCATCGTCATCCTCAAACAGGTAGTTGATGCCGTTGTCCCACCCCGCCAGCAGGATGCCGCCCTTTTTGAGCACCCGGTAGCACTCGTTCCAGATGGGCTGCAGCTCCTTGACATAGCAGTTGGACACCGGATGGAAGATCAGGTCAAAGCTCTCGTCCGCAAAGGGCAGAGGCTTGCTCATGTCGGCGCGGACAAGCTCGACGTCATAGCCTTCCCGCTGTGCCACCAGCTCCTCCTTGCGCAGCTGCTCCTGGGAATAGTCCAGTACGGTGCACTGTGCGCCTAAGGCTGTAAAGATCGGGATCTGCTGCCCGCCGCCGCTGGCAAGACCGAGAATCTTTGCCCCCTGCATCGGGCAGAACCACTCTTTGGGCACCGGCTTTGTCGGGGTCAGCAGCACCGACCAGTCGCCTTGTTTTGCGCGCAGATAGGTCTCGTGGCTGATCTCCTGTCCCCATTCCCAGCCGTCACGCACCCACTGGTCGATGGCGGCGGAGTTGATATCGGTGTAGTTTTTGGGCATGATTGTTCCCTCCTGATCTATTCCTGATCATCTTCCTGTATTGCCGCTCCATATGGGCAGACCTGCCGGATCGATTTGATTTCCTTTTGCTTGTCCTTATTATAGCATCTTTTTCTTCCCGCGCAATAGCAAGGGCACCTTTTTATTCTTTTCTGCCCAGGCAGTTGAGCCACCTGTGTTTCTGCTGCGTATTTTTGCTCAACAAAAAAGCCGCGCGACCTGACCCAAAGAGAGCGTCGCGCGGTTTTCAGACAAAAACAAAGAGCCACCAGGTATTCCCGGCAGCCCTTTTGTGGTGACCTATCGGAGACTCGAACTCCGGACACCCTGATTAAAAGTCAGGTGCTCTACCGACTGAGCTAATAAGTCATACCTGTATTGTGATGCTCGCTTGCAACGTTATGTATTATATCATGCCTGTCCGTCTTTGTCAAGCCTTTTTTTGAATTTTTTTGTCTGTCCCGAGAGGGATTTGTGATTTTCCGCTCCCCGTGGTATAATAGAAAAAGATTTTCTCCATTCGATCCCAAAACACAGCCAAGGGAGGTGAGTCAAATGGCCATCAGTCTGGACACCAGCATCCAATATCTGACCGGCGTGGGGCCAAAGCGTGCCGCGCTGTACCAGAAACTGGACATCCACACCGTGCGGGATCTGCTGTACTATTTTCCCCGCTCCTACATCGACCTGACCGCTCCCTGCGACATCGCCGCGATGCCGCTGTTTGAGCAGTGCGCGGTGCGGGCGCGGGTGGTGGCAAAGTCCGCCCCGCAATACATCCGCCGCGGCATGACCCTGTTCCGCGTCAAGGTGGCCGACGACAGCGGCAGCATGGTCATCACCTTTTTTAACGCCAAATACGCGGTGGAGGCGCTCAAATACGACACCGAGTACATCTTCTACGGCCGCTCGGGCGGCACCCTGACCCGCAGGGAGATGGCCTCCCCCTCCATCTATCCCGCCGACCTGCCCAACGCCCTGATTCCGGTTTACCCGCTGACCCAGGGGCTTTCCTCCAAGATGGTCGGCGCCAACATCGCACAGGCGCTGCAGCTGCTGGGCGAGGAGCTGGACGACCCCATCCCCGACTTTATCCGGCAGGAGTATCACCTCTGCCACCTGCAGTTTGCCCTGCGCAACATCCACCTGCCCACCGACCGGGAGAGCGCCGAGATTGCCCGCCGGAGGCTGATCTTCGAGGAGCTTTTGATGCTGGCGCTGTCGCTGCGCTCGGTGCGGGACGACACCTACACCCAGACCTCCTATGTCTGCGGAAAAGCCGATCTGCAGCCCTTTTTTGACCAGCTGCCCTTCACCCTCACCGGGGCGCAGCAGCGGGCCATCGACCAGGTGCGGCAGGACCTTGCCAAAAACACGCCGATGAACCGCCTGGTGCAGGGCGACGTCGGCTCCGGCAAGACGATGGTGGCGGCGGCGGCCAGCTACATCGCCTTCCAGAACCACTACATGTCCGCCCTGATGGCCCCCACCGAGATTCTGGCCCAGCAGCACTATCACGGCCTGTCAAAGCTCTTGGAGCCGCTGGGGATGCGTCTGGGGCTGCTGTGCGGGTCGATGACCGCCAAGGAAAAGCGGGACATCAAGGAGCGGATTGCGCTGGGGATGGTGGACCTTGTCATCGGTACCCACGCGCTGATCTCCAAGGACGTCGACCTGCCCAACCTGGCGCTGGTGGTCACCGACGAGCAGCACCGCTTTGGGGTGCGCCAGCGCGCTTCTTTGAGCGAAAAATCCAACCACCCGCACACCCTGGTCATGTCCGCCACCCCCATCCCCCGCACCCTGGCGCTGATGATCTACGGCGACCTGGACGTCTCCTCGATCGACGAGCTGCCGCCCAACCGCCAGCCGGTCAAGACCTACGTCATCAGCTCCAAAATCAAGGAGCGGGCCTACAACTTTTTAAAGGACCACCTTGACCGGGGGCTGCAGGGGTACATCGTCTGCCCCTTAGTCGAGGCGATGGAGACCACCCCCGCCAACCTGCAGAACGCCGAGGAGTACGCCGACAAGCTGGCGCGCGGCCCCTTCCAGAACTACCGAGTCGGGGTGCTGCACGGCAAGATGCGCGCTAAGGACCGCGAGGTCATCATGCAGCAGTTTGCCAGCGGGGAGATCCAGCTGCTGGTTTCCACCACCGTCATCGAGGTCGGGGTCGACGTGCCCAACGCGGTCATCATGATGGTGGAAAATGCCGAGCGCTTTGGCTTAAGCCAGCTGCACCAGCTGCGCGGACGGGTCGGCAGGGGCTCGGTGCAGTCCTATTGCATCCTCATCTCGGACACCCAGAACCCCGACACCAAGCAGCGCCTGCAGGTGCTGCATCAGACAAACGACGGCTTCAAGGTCGCCGAGTTCGACCTGAAGGCGCGCGGCCCGGGCGACTTTCTGGGCAAGCGCCAGCACGGCCTGCCGCAGCTCAAAATTGCGGACCTCAGCTCCAGCATGGACACGATGGAGCAAGTGCAGCAGGCCGCGCAGCAGATTCACGAGCACCCGCTTTCCGCCGGCGAAAAAGTGCTTTTGCAGCAGCGCATCCAGCACATTCTCTCCACCGTCGGCACCAATTTAAACTAGGCTGTTCACTGCTCCAAACAAAAAGACGATTCCGTTTTGGAATCGTCTTTTTTGCTGCTATTATTTCTGGTGAACCTGCAGCCCGGCCAGCAGGTCGTTTTTGATGTCCCACAGCTTCTGCGACAGGTCGACGTAGTAGTTATGCGGGTTCTCGAACCGCTTGACCTCGTCCCACAGGGTGTCCACCTGCTCCTTGCAGTGGCGGCGGACGTCGTGGATGCTGGGCAGCTCATAGACCAGCTCCCCTTTTTGGAAGATGGGTTTGAGCATCTCCTTGGCGCGCACATTTTCCAACGTGCAGCGTTTCCAGGTGGCCAGCGGGTCGAAGATGGTCAGGGTGATCGGGTGCTCGGTGTCCAGCTGCTCGTCGTGGACGCAGACATAGTCGGCGACCGCGTGGCCGGTCTGGTCGAACAGGCGGTACAGCTTTTTAAAGTGCGGGTTGATGATCTTCTCCGGGCTCTCGCTGATCTTAATTTTCGGGACATATTTCCCGTCCTTCTCCACCGCTACCAGCTTGTAGACGCCGCCGAACACCGGGTCGGACTTGCTGGTAATCAGCCGCTCGCCAATGCCGAAGCTGTCTATCTTCGCTCCCTGCAGAATCAGGTCGCGGATGATGTACTCGTCCAGCGAGTTGGAGGCGACGATCTTGACGTCGGGGAAGCCGGCCTCGTCCAGCATCTTTCTGGCGCGCTTGGAGAGGTAGGCGATGTCGCCGCTGTCGATGCGCACGCCCTTCGGGCGGTAGCCCTGCGGCAGGATGACCTCGTTAAAGACCCTGATGGCGTTGGGGATGCCGGATTTGAGCACGTTGTAGGTGTCCACCAGCAGGGTGCAGTCGTCCGGGTAGATCTGGGCGTAGGAGCGGAAGGCCTCGTACTCGCTGTCAAACATCTGCACCCAGCTGTGCGCCATGGTGCCCACCGCCGGCACGCCGAAATCGCGGTCGGTGATGGCGCAGGCAGTGGCGCCGCAGCCGCCGATGTAGGTCGCGCGCGCGCCCAGAATGGCCGCGTCATAGCCCTGGGCACGGCGGGAACCGAACTCCATAATCAGCCGGTCGCCCGCGGCGCGCACCATGCGGTTGGCCTTGGTGGCCACCAGCGACTGGTGGTTGATGGTCAGCAGCACCATCGTCTCCACCAGCTGCGCCTGAATGACCGGGCCGCGGATGGTGACAATCGGCTCGTTGGGGAAGATCGGGGTGCCCTCCTCCATCGCCCAGACGTCGCACTCGAAGTGGAAGTTTGCAAGGTAGTCCAAAAACTGCTCGTCAAAAATCTTCTTGGAACGAAAGTATGCGATGTCTTGTTCGGTGAAACGCAGGTTCTTCAGATAGTGCACCAGCTGCTCCAATCCTGCAAAGATGGCAAAGCCGCCCCCGTCGGGGATGTTGCGGAAAAACATATCAAAGACCGCCACCCTGTCCTTCATCCCGTTGAGGAAGTAGCCGTTAGACATGGTGAATTCGTAGTAGTCGGTCAGCATCGTCAGGTTTCGTTCTTCTGTCCAGTTGATCTGCATGGTTTTCCAACCTTTCTGTCTTTTGTTATTTTCTCCGGGCAGGCGCGCCCTCTCCCGTTCTCCCAAGGCCCTGCCTGCGCCCGTTTCTTTTTCCCTTAATGTGCCAGCGTCTGCGGGGAGCCGTTGTCAAAGGAGGGCAGCCCCTTCGGCTCATACGGCACGCCGCTCTGCGAGCAGTAGTAGATGCGCTCCATCATGTCCGCCGCCTGCAGCGCCGCCGTGTAGAAGATCTGCGGGAAGCTGCGGGTGTCCTGCTTTTCCGGCGTGGCCAGGTGGTACCACGGCTCCCGGTCCAGGTTGAGGATGTCCTCCCGGACCTGACGGCGGCGGATGTGCGGCGAAAAGAGATTGGGGCGGTTGGCCAGGGCCTCCGCAGCCGGAACCAGGCGCACCAGGCACCCGTGACGGTCCAGCGTCAGCTGCACCATGCGGCGCGCGTCGTCAAAGCATTTTTCCACCTCGGTAGGGTCGGTCTGCAGGCCGTAAACCTCCTCCAGCAAAAACTGGTACAGCCGCGCAATCACCCGGTACTCCCAGGGGCTGCCCCACAGGCGCTTGGCCGGGCGGTACTCCTGGACGCTCCTTCCCCGCTTCATGCGGTAGAAGGCGGTGTCGATGTCGCTTTCAATGCGGTTGTGGATGCCGCGACGCTGGTCTGCGGCCAGCACCCGCTCCTTCTGCACCTGCTTAAAATAGACGTAGGGGTGCGCCTCCCGGTCCAGACAATAATGCCCCACAAAGCCCAGAATATACGCGGCCAGCGTCTCATATTCGTCGGTGTCCTTGCGCTCGTTTAGGTAGCTGCTCATCGCCCAGAACAGCTCGTCGGTCTTTTCGCAGTGCATCAGTCCGCCGTATCTTTGCAGCACGCTTCTGCCAAAAAAGGCGTCCCGGAAAAACAGCAGGTCCGGCCCCTGCAGCCCCCAAAAATAGGGCGCGGGGTTCATCTCCAGCATCTCCTGGATCTCCTCGTCCAGCTGGCCAAAGACCTGCGTACCAAACAGTTCATGTGTCACAAAAGCCGGCATGGCGGCCTCCTTTCTTCTCCTAAGCGCCCCGGCAATGGGGCCGATTATCCTAAAAACATATCCGATGCGATCTTGAGCAGCAACAGCAGCATGGCCACAATCATGATCGGCCGCACGATCTTGGCGCCGTTTTTCAGCGCCAGCCCCGAACCGACCCAGCTGCCCAGGATGGCAAAGATGGTGCACTTGATGCCGATGCCGACCAGCACGTTGCCGTTCATCCCGTAGGTGATCAGCGCCCCGACGTTGGACGCGAGGTTGACCACCTTGGTGGTGCCGCACGCCTTAATGATGCCCAGCCCCAGCACCGAGTTAAACAGCAGCGTCATAAAGGTGCCGGCTCCCGGTCCAAAAAAGCCGTCGTACATGCCGGTGCCGAAGCCAACCAGCGCCGCGAGCAGCACCGAGCGCAGCAGCGGCATCTCCTCCTGGCGCTCCCGGCCAAAGTCCTTCTTGCGCAGCACCAGCACCGCAATCACCGGCACCGCCACCAGCAGGATATAGTTGAGATACTTTTCATCCAGCGCCATGGCAAGCTGCGCGCCCAGAGGAGAGCCCACCAGCGCGCCCAACGCCGCCACCAGTGCGACCTTGATGTTGATCTGCCCCTCCTTTAAAAAGCGCAGCAGCGCGGTCAGGGTGCCGATCGAGTTGGCAAATTTGTTGGTGCCCAGCGCCATGTGCGCCGGGATGCCCACCGCGTAGTAGGCCGGCAGGGTAATCAGCCCGCCGCCGCCCGCAATGGAATCGACCAGGCCCCCCAGAAAGACGCAGGCAAACAAAATCAGCATCTGTGAAAGTTCCAGTTCCATATTGTTCCTTCCGTTTCTTCTTTTTTCTTCACAAGTATGTCTCCCGCCCGGCTTTTTCTAACGCATGGCGGAGGTACCCTTCTCCTTTAAGTAGGTGGAATAGACGTCCGCCAGGTGGAGCTTGACCGCCAGCGGATAGCGCTCGTACGCCTGGCTGATGGCAAAGCTGCCGCCGCGGGCCGCCTCATCAAAGCCGCCCATGTGCCAGCGGATAGCCACCGCCTCCGAAGGCTTTAAGCGCAGAAAGCGCTCGATGAGGAAAACCGATTTTTCCCCGTGGCCATACGGGAACTGGTCCTCGATGGCGTAGTAGGGCTGCGGCTCCCAGCGGCCGGTCTCGGGATTTTTGACGTTGCGGGAGCTGACCTTATAAAACTGCGCCTTGCACACATCGTGCAGCAGGCCGCAGATGGCAAAGCTCTCCATGCTGTCCCCTTCCTCAAAAAAGCGCTCCGCCATCGTCTCAAAGACGCTGATGCTGTGCATCACCAGGCCATGCTGGCAGGCACAGTGATACTTGGTGCTGGCAGGCGCCGAGAAAAAGTCGGTCTTTTTCAGCCACTCCAAAAGCTGCTGCGCCCCCTCCCGTTTGATGTGGGTACAAAACAGCTCCTCAAATTTTTGCTGGTAATTGATTTCTTCCATCTTGTTGCCTCCGGTATCCTCAAACAAAAATGTGCCGGTCCGCTCCTTTTTCGCTGCCGGTTCAGGATTATTATAGCACATTTCTTCCAATACGCAAAAAGTTTTCTTAAAAAATATGGGGCAAAACAAAGCAATTTGTGAAAAAGATAAAAATCCCCTAGACCAAAGCGGTATCCCTGTGTTAAAATGAAAGCAGATAGAATGACCCATCGTCCGGCAAACGCCGTCCGACAGGAAATGGAATGAAAAGAGGTTATCATTATGAAAGTCATTGTCGTAAAGGATTACACCGAAATGTGCAAGCGCGCCAGCCGCATCTTTGCCGCTCAGGTCACGCTGAAACCGGACAGCGTGCTGGGACTTGCCACCGGCTCCACCCCGGTGGGGATGTACAAGGAGCTGGTGCAGATGTTTGACGAAGGGCGCATCGACTTCAGCCAGGTCAAGACGGTCAATCTGGACGAATATGCCGGCCTGCCGGGGGACAACGACCAGAGCTACCGCTACTTTATGAACCAGAACCTGTTCGACCACATCAACATCGACAAGGCAAACACCAACGTCCCGGACGGCACCGCCGCCGACCTGCATGCCGAGTGTGAGCGGTATGAGCAGGTGGTTGCCAGCATGGGCGGCGTGGACATCCAGCTGCTGGGCATCGGCAACAACGGCCACATTGCCTTCAACGAGCCCTGCGACGAGTTCCCGGAAAAGACCCATGTGGTCGACCTGACCCAGAACACCATCGAGGCCAACGCCCGCTTCTTCCAGTCGATGGATGAGGTGCCAAAGCAGGCCATCACCATGGGCATCGGCACCATCATGAAGGCCAAAAAGATCGTCCTGCTGGCAAACGGCCCCAAAAAGGCGCAGACCATCTATGACACCGTCTACGGCCCCATCACCCCGAAGGTTCCGGCCAGCATCCTGCGCCTGCACCCGGACGTCACCATCTTTGTGGATGAAGAAGCCGGTGCGCTGCTCAAGTAACCATGCACAATCCCTTCCCCTATTCGGATACCAACAAGCGCTACCACACCTTCGACTACTTTCTGCGGCACCGCTTTGGCGGCAAGGTCGCCAAGGTCTCGCTGGACGCGGGCTTCACCTGCCCCAACATCGACGGCTCGAAGGGTGTCGGCGGCTGCACCTACTGCTCGGCTAAAGGCAGCGGGGACTTTGCCGGCGACAAAAATCTGCCGCTGCGCGACCAGTTTGAGCAGGTGCGGCAGGTGATGGACCGCAAGTGGCCGGGCACCCGCTACATCCCCTATTTCCAGGCGCACACCAACACCTATGCGCCGCTGCCGGTGCTGCGGGAAAAGTTTGAGCAGGCGCTCTGCTTCCCCAACGCGGTGGGGCTTGCCATTGCCACCCGCGCCGACTGCATCAGCGACGAGGTCGCGGATTACCTCGGCGAGCTTGCCCGCCGCACCTATCTGGAGGTGGAGCTGGGGCTGCAGACCATCCACGACGCCACCGGCGAGCGGATCAACCGCTGCCACAGCTACGCCGACTTTTTGACCGGCTACCACAAGCTGCAGCAGCGCGGGGTCAATGTCTGCGTCCACATCATCGACGGGCTGCCCGGCGAGACCCATGAGATGATGCTGCAGACTGCTCAGGCCCTCTCCCAGCTGCAGCTGCACAGCATCAAGATCCACCTGCTACACCTGTTAAAGGGCACCAGGATGGCCGAGGAGTATGCCCGCGGGGAATTTGAGCTGCTCTCCCGGGAAGAGTATGTGCAGATCGTCTGCGACCAGCTGGAGCTATTGCCGCCCGAGCTTGTCATCCAGCGGCTGACCGGCGACGGCGAGCGCGAGTCGCTCATCGGGCCGATGTGGAGCCTAAAAAAGCTGGTGGTCATGAACGAGATCGACAAGGAGCTGGCCCGCCGGGATTCATGGCAGGGCAAGCGCTTCTCTCCAGCTCATGTTTAAAAAGGCCATACAAAAAAGGAACCTTCGCGCAGAAGGTTCCTTTTTGCATGCTCTTTTTGTTTAGCCGAGAAGCTGGTCCAGCACTTCCTGAGCCTTTTCGTTGTCCGGGGAGATGACAAGGAAGATATAGTTGCCCTTTTCCTCAATGATGGCGCTCTCGATCTTCGGCATTTCCTCCGGTTTGTAGTCCTCATAGCGGACCTTCAGGTCGGAGATGCGGTCGTTGATCAGGCTCTTGACGGTGGTCATCTGGTCAGATTCCTTGACCTGGAACATGGCGATCTCGTCGGCGTTGCCGGTGGCGTAGTCAGCCATATAGATGGCGTAGTCTTCCAGGGTGGCCGGGTCGATGTAATAGTAGTTGTTCAGCGCGGCCTCGGTCTGCTTCTGCATCTTGCTGGCAGAAAAATCGATCGAGCTGGTCAGCTGGTTGTACACCTCGTCAAAGGAGATGTAGGTTTCCTCGCTGCTGCAGCCCGCGAAGGCCATGCTCATGGTCAACACTGCCAGAATCACTGCAAACAATTTTTTCATTCTTCTCATCGCTTATTCCTCCGTTACGGTATGGGTTCGCAGATAGTCGAACCACAAGTTGTAATATTTTCCGCCAAAGTGCATGCCGTCGCCGTCAGAGTCTGCCGGCAGGCAGCCCTGGTCGTCCTTGAACACCGAGGCGACATCCAGATAATGGACGCTTTCGTTCTCCGCAATCTGAACCACCAGCTCGTTGTACTGGTTGATCTTTTCGTTGGAGATGTCGTCGCGCTCATCGTCAAATTCCTGGGTCACCGGCAGGATGGACTGCAGAAAGATCTCGCTGTCCGGATGCTGCTCCTTGACCTGCTGGACAAACTCGGTGTAAGTATCGGTGAAGTGTTCCTCTGTGAACCAGCCGACACCGTTGGCGCCAAACATGATGTAAATCTTGCTGGGAGCTGCCTCCTCCAGCGCCCCCATGACGGTGGTGTAGCCCGCATCGGTGCGGATCTGGTCGTCGGTAAAGACGGTGTCCAGATTGATGCCTCTGGCGGCGACCACGGTGGCGTTGCTCATGATGTCGTAGAGCTTGATGCCCTCGGTGATCGAGTCGCCCACAAAGGCTGCGTCGTCAAAATAGTCGTCGGTGACCGCAGAACCGGTGTTGGGCACCAGCGCCGGAGAATTGAGAATCCGCTCCGAGGTCTTGTCCACGATATCAACTGTAGTCGAGGCTTCCTGGGCCTCCCCAGTCTGTTCCTCCTGTGTCTCTCCGGTCTGCTCCTCCTGGGTCTCATCGGTGCCTACTGCAGCCGCCGCGTCCTCTTCCGGCTGCTGCGGCTGCTGGTCGGCAGTGGCCGCGTCCGTCTGATCGGCTTCTGTCTCAACCGGCACCTCCTTTGGCCCGTCGGCGTTGGCCTGCGCCGAAAGCTCCTCATTTCTCTGCTGCTGCAGGTTGCCCCAGTAAAACGAAATCCCCAGCGCCAGCACTGCCGACACCAGTAAGATGACCAGGAAGATCATCAGGTTTTTCTTTCTGGATTTCCTGCGGCTTGCATAGATACTTACTTTACTGTACAAACCTTCCTCCCCCTTCTCCCTTTTCAAAATAGCAGGTTGGGAAATTTCCTATCTAGTATACTACATCCATCAAAAAATTCCTAGACCTTCCTTTAAATTTCATAAAAAATTCATAAAAATTACGAATGTAATTTTTATTTCTTATGGCAGTAGAGGAATATTTTCTCCAAAACGGTCAAAAAGTGCTTGACTTTCCTGCCTGTCAATGCTATAATAGACTGCGTTGAACCGGTCCCGGTCAACCCAATATTGCATATGCGAGTGTGCTGGAATAGGCAGACAGGCACGTTTGAGGGGCGTGTGTCTTTGACGTACGAGTTCAAGTCTCGTCACTCGCACCAAAGAGAAGGCATTCAGCAGAATGCCTTCTCTTTTTTTACATTGCAAAAACACCACGACCAACATAAAGGAGGAGAGCACTGTGCTGCAGCTGGAATCAGAACGCCTAACCTACCGGGAAGTCACCGAGCAGGATTTTGAAATTGTGGCCGGCATTCTGCGGGACCCGGAGGTCCGCCGCATCTGGGAGCAGGATTTTTCCGACGAGGAGGTTTGGGCCTGGATTGCCCGCCGGCAGGAAGGCTACCGGAAAAGCGGCATTGACTACCTTCTGGCGCTGGACAAGGCCACCGGTCAGCCGGTCGGACAGATCGGCGTGCTGCGGGAGGAAATCAACGGCGAAAAGGTCTGGGGCGTCGGCTATATCCTGCGGGGCGACTGCCGCAAAAAAGGCTATGCCACCGAAGGCGCCCGCCGGATGGCCACCTATGCCTTTGAGGAACTTGGCGCCGACAAGATTATCTGCGATATCCGCCCGATCAACGGCCCGTCGCTGGCGGTAGCCAGAAGGCTTCACATGACCGAAACCGGCAGCTTTGTCAAACGGGTACACGGCGTCGAGATGGTACATCTGCTCTTTGTCCTGCACCCGGAGGATCTCCACCAACAATAAAATTTTCAACCGCAAAAATCCCCGGCAGCATCGACGCTGCCGGGGATTTTTTTTGCAATCGTTACAGGCTCAGTTCATTTAAACCAATCAGGCTGATGACGTAAATCTTGAGCGCCTTCATCATATAGTCGACGCTGTTGCACTCGTCCGGCATATGCTCCTCGCCCTTGCCCTCGCCGCACGGATTTGGCATCCCGCGGAAGTGTGGGCCAAATGCGACCGCATTGTCAAAGTGTTTGGCGTAGGTGCCGCCGCCGATGGTGTACGGCACGCCCTTCTCGCCGGTGACGTGGTCGTAGGCTGCCAGCAGGGTCTTGATCTCCTGGGTGTCCGCCGGTTTGTAGCATGGGGAGGTGTTGTGATTGAGGATCGCTTTGCCGCCTGCCTGCGCCACATGGGCCTCAATCTTCGGGAACAGCTCGTCGCCCTTGAAGGTGACCGGATAGCGGATGTCCAGTTTGAGGGTGATGACCTTGTCCTTCATCGAATCGACTCCGTTGATGTGGGTGATCTTGCCGGAAACCTCATCCTCTACCGGAACGCCGATGCCCGCGCCGTGGCAGTCCTTGAGCACTTCCGCTACGACCGCCATCGCTTTCTTCTCCGCGTCGGAGAGCTGCGGCAGGGCAGCGATCTTCTCGCACAGCAGCTTGGTGGCGTTGATCGAGCCTTCCGGTTTAGCCGCGTGGGCGGTCTTGCCGGTGGCAGTCAGCTTGATGCCGCCCTCGACCGACTCTACATGGTAAACGCTGTGGTCGTAGTCGCCAAGGTCCGCCTCAGAGACGCCCTGCAGGGTCGCGGTAGCCGAAGCGCAGACCGCGTTGCCGACAGTGCCGCCAGTGAAACCGGTGATGGTCTTGCCGTCGACAGCAAGCTCGATAGCGACGCTCAGCTGGCCCTTCTCACCGATGCAGACCGGGAAGTCCGCGTCCGGGGTGAAGGCAAAGGCCGGCGCCTTTTCCGCTGCCAGGTAGTGCGGCATGTCGCTCATGCCGGTCTCCTCGCTGCAGCCCATGACCAGGCGGAAGGTGTAGTTTGGCTGGATGCCAAAGTCCTTCATGCACTTCAGGGCGTACAGGCCCAGCACGGTCGGACCCTTGTCGTCCGCTACGCCGCGGCCGTAGATGTAGCCGTCCTTTTCAATCATATCGTAAGGGTCGTGGCTCCAGCCGTCGCCCTCCGGAACAACATCGAGGTGACCAAGCAGGGCGATCTCCTTCTCCCCGCTGCCATAAGCTGCGCTGCCCGCGTAGTAATCATAATTCTTGGTGGCAAAGCCCATCTGCTCGCACATCTGCAGCGCCTTGTCCAGCACCTTGCGGCAGCCTTCGCCGTATGGCGCCTGCGGATTGTCGCAGGCCTGGCTGACGCTCTTGATGTTGACCAGCGCAGCGATATCGTTGACGATATTCTGTCTATTATCTGCAATAAATTTGTCGATTCTGGATTCCATCTCTTTTGAAACCATGGTTAATCCCTCCATTGCATTTTTTACATTCAGGCCCCCGTTGCCCTGCGGCCCGGCTTTGGCCCACAGCTTCATTATATCACAAATCCGAAAATTTACCATCATTTTCTAAGAAAAATTCTGCACGCCAGCAAAAAGATTTGTTTACCCTGTCTGCCGCCGTCAAAGCCCGGCGATAAAAAAAGAGAGGGGCAGGCCCCTCTCCTAAAATCGAAGTTTGTTGACATTCCAGTAGCCGACTACCTCGCTGACCGTGCTGACGGTGACGAAGGCCTTCGGGTCATTTTTGCGGATGTACTCCATCAGGAGCGCGTATTCGTTTTTGGCCAGGATGGTGACAATCTCCACCTTCGGCTTGTTGTCGTAGCCGCCCTTGGCCTCATACAGGGTCACGCCGCGGCTGATGTCGTGCATGATGTAGTCCGCCAGCTTCTCGTGCTGCTCGGAGAGGATGCAGACCCTCTTGCGCTTGGAAAAGCCGCTGATAAACTCGTCCAGAACGATGCCGTTAAAGTATGTACCCAAAAATCCGACCACCAGCGTCTTGGTGTCGTAGACAAAGAGCGAGAGCGCAACGGTGATCGCCCCGATGAAGGCGATGCTCTTGCCCAGCTCGACGTGCAGGTACTTGTTGAGCACCTTACCCAGGATGTCCAGGCCGCCGGACGAGGCGTTGGCATTAAACATCATCGCCTGGCCGACACTGATAATCAGAATGCAGCTGAGCGCGTCCAGCGTCATATCTCCTGTGAGCGAGGGGTTGTTCGGGAACAGCACCTCAAAGATGTACAGAAAGACCGGCATCAAAATGGAGGTATAGACCGTCTTGGCGCCAAACTCCCTGCCGACAAAAACAAACCCAATCACCAGGCAGATCATGTTGAGGATGAAGGTCATCACCGACACCTGCACCGGGATAAAATTGACCAGAATCATCGCCAGACCGGTGATGCTGCCGAAGATGATGTTGCCCGGAATCATAAAGAAATAGATCGCGAGCGACGCCAAAAAGATACCGATGGTGATCACGACATATTCCTTCAGGATTGTCTTTTTGTCACCGACTGTTTTCACTGCTTTTTTATTTGTCTCTTCCACCGCAAATTCCTCCTGCTGGGCAAAATTTTGCCCCAAAATCTCATTTTTCATTCTTCTTTGCTTTGTTTGACACACTGTAGGGAGCGTTTTGCCTGAACAACACCGAAAAATTTTGCCATCAGCGGAAGATAGGTCACCACAAAGGTCGCTGCCGCCAGAGAGACAACCAGCTTTCTTCTGTTTTTGGGAGCCAGCACGCCGGCCAAAACGCCCATGGAAAACAGGCAGAATTTAATCAGCGCAAGATCTCTCCAATTCGACTGCCGAAGGTACTCATCCGCAATTGCAAACAGATTTTTCATTTTCACTTTTCCCCCTCTTTTTTTAGACTGATACTCTCTTTTTCCTCACCTCACTTGGACGGTTTGGTTCTGTATTTCTCGACAGGGATCCCCCTTTTGTGCAGCCGCATCCAGACCGTCTCCCTAATCAGGCTGTAGAGCACCGAGAACAGCGGGATATAGATCAGCATACCCACAACGCCCATCATGCTGCCGCCCAGGGTGACCGCCACCAGCACCCACATGGCGGGCAGACCAACCGAGTTGCCCACCACCTTGGGATAGATGACGTTGCCCTCAAACTGCTGCAGGCACAAGAACAGAACGATAAACCAAAAAGCCCGGATCGGGCTGACCAGCAAAATCAAAAACGCGCCAACTGCGCAGCCGATGAAGGCGCCGAAAACCGGAATCAGCGCGGTGAATCCGATGAGCACGCTGATCATCAGCGCGTAAGGGAACTGCAGGATGCTCATGCTGACAAAGAACAGCGAGCCAAGGATAACTGCCTCGACACACTGCCCGGACAGGAAGTTGGCAAAGGTTTTGTTTGCCATCCGGCCGACACGAATGATATAGTCCGCATGTTCTTCTTTAAGCACCGCGTACAAAAGCTGTTTGATCTGGCTGCCCAGCTTCTCCTTGTTGGTCAGCAGATAGAACGAAAAAACGATCGCCAAAAAGGCGGTGACCACTCCATTGAAGATCGAGGCGGCAACATTCACGGTGGTGCTCAGGACATTTCCCGCGCCGTTCTGCAAAAAGCTCGCCACTTCGGTCAGCACCTGCTGCCAGTTGATGCTGTCCAGATTCAGGTCCAGCTGTTCCAGCCACAGCGCAATCTGCGGCGTCCACTCCATCAGCTTCTGGCTCCAGCTGTGCAGCTGTTCCGGAAAGCTGCGCAGGCTGTTGGCGATGGTGACAACGCTGTTGGCAATCTCGGGCACAATCAAAAACATGCCAATGAACATCACGCCAATCACCAGCACCAGACTCAGCACCAGGCTCAGCGGCCGCTTTGCGCGGTACCAGAAAGGCGGATTTTCCTTTTTGGCTGCCTGCAGGGTGGACTGCTTGCCCTTTCCCTTCTGCGGCTGCTTTTGCCGCCGGGCATAGGGCTTTTCAAACAGAGTGCGCTCCAAAAAGCGCATCGGCACGTTGATGATAAAAGCCAGCGCCCCGCCGATCAAAAACGGCAGGATCAGCCCAACAAGCAGCCCCAACAGCCTTCCCAGAAAGTCGGTGTTTTTTAAGCCCCAGTTGAGCAGGATTGCAAAGCTGACGATTCCGACAATCTTCTTGATATTTTCTTTATCCAACTGCATGGTTTTCCTCCCCCTTTGCCATTTTGCGGATTAAAGCACCCTGCCCCGCTCCTTTAAGGGCAGAACCCGCTCCCAAAGCTGTAGCCGGTGTTCCCGTATCCGGTCCGGCACCGAAAGGTCGCCCCAGAGATGGATGGGCAGGATGTGCTCTGCCCTGACCGCTGCATCAAAGGCCAGCAACCCGCGCAGGAAGTCTCCCTCCAGCCTTGGGTCAACCGGCACGCAGGCAAGGTCGAGCGGTTCTCCGTCCAGCTCCTGCGCCAGCAGCTGCATCTGGTGCTGATAGCGGCGCTCCTGGTCGCGGTTAAACTCCTCCTCCCCTTCCCAGTGCCACCAGTTCAGGTCACCCGCGTGATAGATGCGCAGACCGTCGGTCTCCAACAGGTAGGCCACCCCGATGTCGGTCGAGGCAAAGGTAGTGATGCGGCAGTCCGGCAGCGCGTAATGTTTGCACTGTTCTTCCTCTGCCGAGACAAAAAGCTCCGCCTGATATACCTCATCCAACTCCTCGGGCAGCACAAAGCGGACCCTGCTGAGCTTCTCCCGCAGCGAAAAGATGGCCGGATCAAAATGATCCTTATGCTCGTGGGAGACAAAAACCAGCACGTCCTCATCCTTGATTTCATCCGGGTTCACACAGCCCTCTGCCAGCCCCTCTCCCGGCTGGCCCGACAGAGCCTTGCCCGCCAGATCAAACAGCAGCAGGTGCTTTTCGGTCTTGACCGCCACCGCGCTGTGATCCAGATACCAAACCTTCATTGTCAGCCCTTCCTTTCCCTCGTCACAAAAAAAGGCCGCAGAAAGCGGCCCTTATTTTTCTGTCAGATCGTCTCCTCGTCATCAGTTTCCTGCGGCTCCTGCGCCGCTTCTTCTACCGGTTCGTCCGCAGATTCCTCTGCAGGCTCTTCTACGGATTCCTCCATTGGCTCCTCCGCCGGTGTTTCAGCAGGCTCCTCTTCCTGATAAAATTCTTCCGACACCGGCTGCTCGGCTGTTTCCGGCTGGCTGTTCTGCTCCTGGCCGTCTCCTTCCTCACTGCATCCGCAGGGGCATTCGGTATATTCGTCCTCTGCCTCATTCTGTCTGTCACGGATTACCTTTGCACAAACGGCGGCTGCTCCTGCTGCCACCGCACCCAGAATTGCCAACATAGCTGCTTTTTTCATTTGAAAAGCACTCCTTTCGTTTTAGATGATAACCCTCCATATAAACATATATACCATAAAATGAAACATTTGTCACTAGCCATTTGGTAAATAATTTAATAATTTTTCTTTAGTTTTCTCCGCCGGCCGCCATTTATGACTCCAAAGAGAAAAACTTTCTCCAAAAAAAGATTTGCCTCTTTATTCCTGATGGAATTTATGCTATAGTAGTCTTGATCCGTCGGCCTGCAGCCGGCGGAAAATTCACCAGATATTTTAGGCTTGTAAAGGAGTCTTTTTATGAACGTACTGATTATCGGCTGTGGAAAGGTCGGCTCCCACCTGGCGGATACCCTGTGCCAGCTGGGACACGACGTCTCGATCATTGCGCTCAACCGCGAAAATTTTGATCTGCTGTCGGACGATTTTTCCGGTCTGACCATCCAGGGCGTCCCCATTGACCTGGACATCCTGCGTCAGGCAGGCATTGAGGAATGCGACGCGCTGGCGGCGGTGACAGAGGACGACAACACAAACATCATGGTCTGCCAGATCGCCCGCGAAATTTTCAACGTCCCCAAAATTGTCGCCCGCATCTTCGACCCGCTGCGGGAGGACATTTTCTCCCGCTTTGATATCCAGTCGGTTTGTCCCACCAACATCACCGTTTCCTCTGTCTACGCCATGCTGACCAAGCGCACCCAGACCCGTCACCTGACAGTGGGCAACGAGGTCATGTCCGTCTCCACCATGCCTGCCCCGGAGGAGCTGCACGGCAAAACAGTGGAGCAGGCCGCACGGATGCTGCAGCCCGAGTCACTGATAGCCATCATCGACGAAACCGGCAAGACCATCATGGTGGTCGACCTGATTTTAGGCCCTGCTCATCACCGCACCATCCGTCCTGGAGACAAGCTGCTGATCTGCACCAACATCCACTAATCGTTTAAAGAGGGAAAAGAATATGAACGTTATCGTAATCGGCGGAGGCAAGGTTGGATTTTACCTGTGCAAGACGCTGCTGGAGCACGGACACCAGCCTCTGATCATCGAAAAAAACAAACGCACCTGCGAATATGCTTCCACTCAGCTGGACATCCCCACCATCAACGCGGACGGTTCCACCATTGAGGCGCTGACTGCCGCCAACGCTTCCCGCTCGGACGCCGTCATCGCGGTCACCGGTCTGGACCAGGACAACCTGATCTCCTGCCAGCTGGCAAAGGAAATTTTTCACGTGCCAAAGACGGTCGCCAGGGTCAACAACCCGAAAAATGCTGCTGTCATGAAAAAGCTGGGCGTCGACATCCCGATTTCCAGCACCGACAACATTGCGCGTCTGCTGGAGCGCGAGGTCGACACCGCCCGCATCAAGGCACTGCTCTCGCTCAACCGCGGTGAAGCCTCGCTCAACGAGCTGCAGATTCCGGACAACTACCCGCTGAGCGGCAAGCGGCTGTTTGAACTGGACATTCCGGAGGACGCTGTACTGGCGGCGATTTTCCGCGACGACAAGCTCATCATTCCCCGCGGCAACGCGCAGATTATGAGTGGGGACAAGGTTCTGGTAATCGCCAAAGACCGCGTCCTGCACGAGCTCTCCACGGCTCTCAAACTCACCCGCTAGCGGCAGGCTGAGCCTGCACCCAATTCGCGGCAGGCTGAGCCTGCACCCGATTCGCGAACGGGGCTTCTGCTAATCGAGGATTAACGTTCTCGCGCTGGTCGCTTGCCTTCGGCTGCCCTCGGTGGCGTGATGCCGAATTTTATTTGCACCGGGCTGAGCCTGCACCCAATTCGCGGATTGACCGGGGGTAAAGTCTAACCTTTTATTTTGCGACACCGGGTTTGTAAAATAGCTTGTTTGTTCTTTCAGAAAGGCCTCCCGTTGGGAGGCCTTTCTGATTTTCCATCCTCCCACTTTACAAAAAGGGCCTTTCATAGTATGATGAAAAAAAGATCATTCTGTAAAGGAGGCCTGTCTGATGAGCTGGGTTGAACTGATAATCACTTTCGGAATTTCCGTGGGCGCTGTGGTATGGGGCTTCAATATCTATCATCAAAGAGGAACCTGGTTTCTTGCTGGGTGGAACACCATGCGGAAGGAAACCAAAGCCACCTACAACATGCACGCCCTCTGCCAACTCTATGGAAAATGCGTGATGGGGTGCGGCCTGGGGCTGTTCCTGCTGTTATATGGCAGTTTCAGCGGACAAAATCCCCCGTTGCTTGTGGGGCTCGGCCTCTTTATGGTGATGGTTGTTCTTTCCATCCTGCTTCCGATTCTCAACCCCAAACGATACCGCAAATAAAAAAATCGCTGCGTCAAACTAAATGCAGCGATTTTTTTATTTATGATTTCAAAAAATCCTTAATGAGCTGTGCCGTCTGCTCGGCATTGGTTAGAATAGAGGGATGCCCGCCCTTTTCAAAAAGGTGGATTTTCGTCTGCGGCAGCATCCGCTGAATTTCGCGGTAGCGCTTGGCAAAGTTTGGCGCAACCATCTCATCCTCCCGGCTCCCGGTCAACAAGAGCGGAACGCGAAGCTGATCGAGCGGCTTTGCAAAGAGGGAAATCTGCTGCTCAGTACAAGCGACCAAAGCGCGGGTATCCTGCTCGACCACCCGCTCCCAATCCTCGCCCTGACACCACTGATAAAACTGCCAGGCATCCGAAGACTTCGCCGTCTCTCGCTCCGCCACCACGCTCCGGGCAAAATCGGGGCGCAAATGCTCGGAAGCATCAAAGCTGTCCGCTACCACCTTCTCCACCAATTCCGGACATTCCAGCGCCGCATTGACTGCTGACCAAGCGCCCCCGCTGGTGCCGACAAGGGAAACCTTTCCCATATCGAGGTGCCGCACCAGGGCAGCCGCCTGCCGTCCCCACTCAATCCAAAGCGCCGGCGGAAATTTTTCCACCCTGTCTGACCTGCCATTCCCTAAAAAATCCATCAAAAAAACGCGGCAGTCCGCCTGATAGAGCGGCAAAATGAACTCGAACATTTTGGAGGACGCGGTATTCCCGTGCAGAAAAAGAACCGGTTTCCCCTCTCCCACTTCTCTATAAAAAATTTTCTTTCCCTGGTATATAAAATAAGAGATTCTTAAGCCTCCTCACTTTTTTCAAAAGCAGCAAGGCCCTCTGCCCTGCCGGCTAAAACCAATCCCACATCTTTTTCCTCTCCTTTCTAATTAAACTCATTATAGCATAAGCACAGCAAAAAAGCGACCCGCAAAATGCGAGTCGCTTTTCTTAATCTGTGTTGGCACCGCTCTATCTTCCCAGGCAGTCGCCCGCCAAGTATTTTCG
>OOBJ01000288.1_pt1 | contig 44392 bp, 32 predicted proteins | sample 1671331 | NCBI WGS metagenome assembly OOBJ01 (sample SAMN06348145, study PRJEB24527) | human gut metagenome | biome: human gut; feature: ankylosing spondylitis patient; material: feces | host: Homo sapiens | place: China | collected 2015-10 | reverse complement strand
TATAAACATCCACAGGAACCAACTCGCTGATACCACGAACCACATTGTAGCTCTTCTTGAACGGACCGCCAGAGATGGTACATCCACCCACAGCTACCACATACTTAGGCTCAGCCATTTCATCGTACAAACGTTTGAAAACAGGTGCCATCTTATTGGTAATAGTACCGGCACACATGATCAAGTCAGCCTGACGTGGAGAGTTACGGGTTACCTCGAAACCGAAACGTGAGAAGTCGTAACGTGCACAACCTACAGCCATGAACTCGATACCACAGCAAGAAGTACCGAAGGTCAAAGACCAGAGTGAGTTACTACGTCCCCAGTTGATGGCAGCATCGAGCGAACCGACTACCACGTTAGCACCACCCTCATTGAGCTCCTGCGCAATCTTTTCGAGGGTATCATTGTCCTTAAACTCGTCGTAAGGAATACTCTTGATAGAGGCTCTTTTGTTTACTTCCATTCCAACGCTCCTTTCCGCCAAGCGTATGCAAGGCCAAATACCAATACCAACAAGAAGAACCCGATGCTCACGAGAGCCATAGGTCCAAACTGCTTAACGACAACTGCCCATGGGTAAAGCATGACCGTCTCGATATCAAACATCAGGAAAAGGATAGCGAAGAGATAGTAGCCGATGTGTGATGGCAACCAAGAGCTGCCACGTGTCGGAATACCACACTCAAAAGGTTCACCCTTTACCGGATTGTATGAACGAGGACCGATGAGCTTTGCGATGACATAAGCAGCCACCACCAAGGTTACAGCCGTCAGCAAAACGGTGATAAATAGTGTAAAGTTCATAAAAATTGTTATAACGTTATTTATTTAATTGCTTCTAAGCGGTTGCAAAGGTAACAAATAATTCTGAAAGAAAAGAAATTAAAAGTGTTAAATGTTAAAATGAGGGCAAAATTTATACCGCAGGTATGTCTTGCTGCTTAAAAACTACGCCAAAAAAGGCATTTGTCCCTTAACTTCTCTCTAACTTCCCTTAACTTCCCTAACTTCCCTAACTTCCCCACATGCGAAAGTTAAGTATAATACATTTTAGGTACGCACGTGTTCTATTTTGCCATGCGCACGCAGTATTCTACACAGTTAAAGATTCCTAAAAGAAAAACAATATTCTTTGAAAAGACAGCCGAAGCTGCTACCAACTATATCGTAGACTACTGGCTGGATGGTGAGGAAAGCCAAAATGTGGGATGACTTCGCCAGAAAAGTGAAAGAATATGAAGACGCTTCTACAGAGTCTTCAACGAAAGAAGCCAGAAAGGTAAGCGCTCAAACCGTGAATATAGGAAAGAAGAAGCAGATGTTCTGGACCTCAAAAGTATGGGTGAAAGTGCGTGAAAACAGTGTAGATTCGGAACACTTGAGAGATGTTTCCCTCTGGTGCGATACAGGCAAGAAGGGATATATCAGGAACGAACAGTTTGATAACTGGTGCGCCTTCGGACCGGGTACAACCTTCTGGTTTCCAGCTGGTACAGGCACCAAGGTTTCCCTCATGTTGTATTCAAAAATTACCACGACGACGATAGACGATTCTGTTCCTACGCTCGACAGAGAACGTACCAACATCGAGAGAAAGAAGGCGGGATTACCTTCACTCGAAGAAGAAGAGAAAGGAGCAGAATCCTATATGTATGCCTTCCACTCCACTTCCCGTAAAAGCGATGTTCCTACCATCCTGAAGGGTAACCCAACGTCGGAATATATATCTTCCGACAACAACAACGGTTACGTCTTGTCATACAAGAATACCTGGGGATTAGGTTTCTACAAGTTCACCGGCGCGCAGTTATCGCCTTACCGTGCATGGTTGCCACAGAACATGGTGAGCAAGAGTAATAGTGAGAATCTGGCTTTGGGCAAGCAGGCCATCCATCTGGTCTTTGCCAAAGGCACTTCCGGTATTCTCCCTCCTACTATCCAGGGAGACCAGGAAGAAGAAAAGCTCTTCAACCTCTCTGGTCAGCCAGTAGGCAAAGCCGCCAAGGGTCTTGTCATCAGCCGGAAGAAAGGAAAGTTTATCAAGAGATAAATCAATTCTTTAGCTTATTGTTCCAATAAGCTATTGGGAAACAGAAAAAAGAAGGTGTGTCATAATTTTATGGCTCACCCTCTTTGTCTTTTGTATACTATTGATATGTTGTTGGAAAAGATAGTATATGTTTTTAAGATATATAGCTTCTCTGACCGCACAACAGCTGTTGTGCGCTTGCATATCAGCTGTTGTGCGCTCGTACATCAGGTGATGTGCATGCGGTGGTCAACTGTTATGCACCAACTGTATCTAGGTTTATGACACGGTCATGTTGAACCACTGGCTAAGGTTAAGTTCTTATTTGAAGAGCCCGAAGAGTTCAGCATCTATCAGATCGGTCACCTTACGGAAGTCTTCAGGATTCTCACCAAACTCCAGATTGTCACCATCAACGATGATGAGGCGACCTTTGTAACTCTTGATCCATTCTTCGTAATGGTTGTTCAAGCCCTGGAGATAGTCGATGCGGATACTCTTCTCGAAGTCTCTGCCTCGCTTCTCAATGTGCTTGACAAGCGTTGGGATACTGCTCTTAATGTAAATCATCAGGTCTGGGAGTTTCACCAGACTAATCATCAGATCAAAGAGATCGGTATAGTTATCGAAATCCCTATCGCTCATCTTACCGAGGTCATGAAGATTAGGAACGAAGATGCGGGCATCCTCGAAGATAGTACGGTCCTGTACGATGGTCTGTTCTGAACGGGAGATTTCCACGACATCATGGAATCGCTTGTTCAAGAAATAAATCTGAAGATTGAACGCCCAGCGTTCCATATCCTGATAAAAATCAGCCAGATACGGATTATTATCTACCGGTTCGAAGTTTGCCTTCCAACCATATCTTTTGGCAAGCATCTTGGTTAATGTAGTCTTGCCGCTACCTATATTTCCTGCTATTGCTATATGCATCTTTTTTTACTTTTTTACTTTTAGTTTTGGCTTGGGGACCAGCGATGGAATCGCTGGGAACGGGGGCGCAAAAGGGGGAATGGCGCTTTTTACCTTTTTACCCTTTTACTTTTTTACCTTTCAGAAAAGAGGCCGAAGAGCTTGGCATCAATCTTGTCGATGATGTCACCAAACTGCTTGGGGTTGTGCTCGAAGTCGAGATTGTCTACTTCAACAATGAGCACATTGCCGGTATATTTGTTCATGATGAAATCTTCGTAGAGATTGTTGATACCTTCCAGATAATCGATAGGCATCTTCTGTTCATAGTCGCGTCCCCGCTTCTGTATATTCTTGACAAGATGAGGGACTGAGGAACGGAGATAAATCATGAGTTTCGGCATCTCTACCACTTCCATCATCGACTCGAAGAGTTCCATGTAGGTTTCATAATCGCGCTGGTCCATATTGCCCATTCTGCGGTTGTTGGCTGCAAAGACATATACACCTTCGAAGATGGTACGGTCCTGGATGACCGTCTCCGTACTGTGCTGGATTTCGAGCAGATTCTTGAATCGCTGCTTGAGATAGAACACTTCCATGTTGAGTGCCCATCGGGGGATGTCCTTGTAATAGTCATCGATATAGGGGTTATCAGCCACGGGCTCCAAATACTTCTTCCAACCATAGTGTTTGGCGAGCATCTTGGTCAACGTGGTCTTACCGCTACCGATGTTTCCTGCTATTGCTATATACATTTATTTTGAATGAATAATTTACAATTTATAATGAATATTGGGGGCTAGCGCCCTGCATTGACTGCAAAATTACAATAAATATTTGGTATAAACAAAAAAAGTCCCGCAGATTTCGCAAATTACGCCAATTATTATCCATATAGAATAAAAAACAGCATAATCTGCAAAACTGCGGGATCAACTTATAAAATCAACTATTCAAATGTGTATTTCAATCTAATAGTCTCGTTCGATGAGTTCGAGACACATGCGGGAGTTATGGTAAGGACATTTCCAGAAACCAGCCTTATCATCCTCCTTGTTCACTGAACCATCTTCGAGGATAGCCCAATGCCATTCTCCGTTTTTGGAATCCATCAGATACTTGGCAACATAGTTCCAGCACTGGATGGCAACCAGCAGGTTTTCCTCGGTACGGAAATACTGATAAAGGTCGATATGGCCGATGATGTTCTCACACTGTACCCACCACTGGCGCTGCAGATCGAATTTATCACCATCCTTCCAATGCTCATATACCATACTGCCATCAGGGCGCAAACCTTCATCGGCAGCATCGGCAATGCGGCGGATAATGCGCTCTATCTTATGGAGCACTTCCTTATCGCCCAATACGAGGGCAGTCTCATGGAGCAACCAGGATGCCTCGATGTCATGACCGTAACTCTCTATATTTCTCTTGCCCTCCCACTCATCATTGAAGAAGAGATCGAGGTGATAAGTTTCCTTATTGAGCAACTTATCGGTGAAGATATCGAGGAGATTGCGGATGCTCTTCTCCAGTTCCGGAGTCTTCCAAACGCGATAGAGGTTGGTATAAGGCTCAATGATATGGAGATGGGTATTCATGGTGCGGGAACCATTCTCGTCCTTATCCGAGAGACGCATGTCGGCAATCGGATTCCACTCACGGGTCAAGGCTTCGATATAACCATTGTTCTTGGCATCAAAAGCATGCTTCTCTATGTCATGATACAGGGAGATGGCGATATCCAGCGCTTCCTGATCGCCTGTGGCACGAGCATACTCCGAGAAACCATAGATGGCAAAGCCTATGGCATAGGTCTGCTTCTTGGTATCAAGCGGATTACCCTTGTAATCTACGCTCCAATAGATGCCGCCATATTCCTTATCCAGGAAATGATCACGGACATACTCCTTGGCGCGAGTGGCAGCCTCCAGATACTCCGGTTTCTTCAACACACGGTAGGCAGCAGAGAACGCCCAAAGAATGCGGGCATTCATCACAGCGCCTTTCTCGGCTTCAGGGTGTACCTGGTCATTACCATCTACACGACCGTAGAAGCCGCCGTTTTCCTCATCTTTCACCTTGTCAATCCAATAATTGAGGATGTTGTTCTCCAGGACATCCTTCATTGTTTCTTTCAAGTTTTCCATTTTTCAAGTGATTATCAGTTGTACATCATTCTACTTCTTGATAGGGAACTTCCATGACAATACCATCAACAGGAAGGCAATGACAGCAGGGAAGAGTGAGAACAATGACCATACCATCGTGAGCACTGAGTCGGTGACACTGGCTGGGTCGATCATCGTATTACCCATATCGTCTGTAATCATGTTGGCACCTGCCCAACCCAGGAAAAGGGCGATAAGAGAACCGGAAATGGCGGTACCAAACTTCTGACTCATCGTACCTGATGAGAAAATCAAACCAGTAGCTGAGGTTCCGAAATGCTCGGTATGATAGTCGGCAACATCGGCATACATAGACCACATCAATGGAGAATAGATACCGATACCTACAGAAGTCAGGACAACCAAGGCAATCATCACCCAGATATAAGCTGGATCCATTGGGATGAAGAAGAATGCCACAGAGAGTACCAGACAGAGAACGGCTGCCCAGAAGAAAGCCATGCGCTTGCTGCCTACCTTGCGGGTAAACCATGGAGAAACACCTCCGAAAATCATACAGGTTACCTCACCGAATGCCATGAATACGGTATAGTTGATAATCAATCCCTCGATGGTTACATTGCCATGCAGACAGTAATCGAACATATATCCGGCTACGGCATAGCGGAAACCGTTGAAGAAGTTGGTGCAGACTGCGATGGCAGTCATATAGAGCCATGCCTTGTTGTGAACGAGGTCAGCAAACTGCCTGAAAGAGAACTTCTCGGCACGCTTTGGCTTGAGACGTTCCTTGGTCAGAAGTCCACAAGCCAATGTCATCACGGCAGCAATGATACCGAGTACGGCACCAATGACTGCATACTGATGAGCAGCATTTCCACCTACCATCTTCTGGAGATATGGGAAGGAAAGCAAGGTAGCGAAACCCATCGCATAAGCTCCCACCATACGGAAAGAAGAGAACTGGTTCTTCTCATCATCATCTTCGGTCATCACACCAAGCAATGAACCGTAAGGAACATTTACCATGGTATATACCGCCATCATCAGGAGATAGAGGGCATAAGCATAGATTCGCTTGCCTACAGGACCGAAGTCTGGCGTGTAGAGCAAGAGTGCAAATATCAATCCGAAAGGAATGGCACCATAGATGAGCCAAGGACGATAGGTGCCGAAACGGCTCTGGGTACGGTCAGCAAGACTACCCATCAGCGGGTCGGTAACGACATCAAACATACGAGCCACGAGCATCAGCACCGCAGCATCGGCAAAAGAGAGTCCGAAGACATTGGTAAAAAACAGAGGAAATGCAATAGACATCACCTTCCATACGATACCACCGGCAGCAGCATCACCGAGTGCATAAGCAATTTTTTCTTTTATACTAGCCATTGTTTTACTTTGAACTTTTAATTTTGAACTTTGAACTTTAAGCTTTGAACATTGAGCTTTGAACTTTATGATTAGTAAAGCCGTTGAATTCTTCACTCTTCACTTTCCCTGCTCTTCGTTCTTCACTCTTCACTTATTAAAAAAAAGGATTCGCCCCTCGTACATAATACAATACGTACGAGGGTAAAGAATCCCTACAATCTTAATACCTATGAAAAAAATTACTTATTTAATGTTTCCTTATTCTTTGCAACCAAAGCCTTGATCTTCTCCACTGAGAACTGAGTGCGATAGTCGTCCTTTGGTGTATTCATGCAGTAATCTACCAGACGGTCGATAGTAGAAGTAGCTACATGCATTCTTGTATCAGAAGAAGCATAGTAGATGAATACCTTGCCATCCTCATCTGCTATCCAGCCGTTGGTGAAGACAACGTTCATCACATCACCGATATACTCAGGACCTTCCGGTACGAGAAGGTATCCACCAGGTTCAGCAATCACCTTTGTAGGATCCTCAAGAGATGTCATATACATATAGAGTACATAGCGGAGACCGCTGGCACATCCACGAACACCGTGAGCCAGGTGCAACCAGCCCTTATCTGTCTTGATAGGATGAGGACCCTCACCGTTCTTCACCTCCTGAATGGTATGATAGTGACGGGCATTGATGATCTTCTCTTCCTTGATTTCAGCATGGGTGATATCATCAACCAATGCCCAGCCGATACCACCGCCTGAACCTGTATCGATGAAACCATCCTGTGGACGGGTATAGAAAGCATACTTGCCATCAACGAACTCTGGGTGGAGAACCACATTGCGCTGCTGACTCTTGGTCTTCAAATCAGGAAGACGCTCCCAGTTTACCAAGTCCTTGGTACGTGCGATAGCAGCTGTTGCTGTTGCAGCACTGAGGTCACCTGGCTGATCATCATCATGACGCTCAGCACAGAACACGCCATAGATGTAACCATCCTCATGAGCGGTGAGTCGCATATCATAGATATTGGTAGCAGGAACCACATCCTCAGGCATGGTGATAGGCTCATCCCAGAAACGGAAGTTGTCGATACCGTTAGGACTCTCAGCTACAGCAAAGAAACTCTTGCGGTCAGCACCCTCCACACGAACAACGAGGAGATACTTTCCATTCCACTTGATGGCACCGGAATTGAGGGTAGCATTCATCATGATACGCTGCATCAGATATGGGTTACTCTTCTCATCGAAGTCGTAGCGCCACTCCAATGGTGTATGTTCTGCAGTAAGGATAGGGTTCTTATACTTCTCGTAGATACCGTTTCCCCACTCTACCGGTTCATTCTTACGGCTCAGCAATTCCTCATGATGAGCACGAAGAGCCTTCACTTTTTCTTGAAATGTTGTCATAATATTTTTTACTTTGAACTTTAAACTTTGAACTTTGAACTTTGAACTTTATGATTAGTAAAGACTATTGAATTCTTCACTCTTTGTTCTTCACTCTTTGTTCTTCACTTAACTTTCTTGATGTCTTTGGCAAAAAGGACTTTCTTTTCGTTCTTGAATGCCTTGAAGTCATTGACGATGACTCCATCACCTACTCCAGGGAGATAAGCCTCCTCCTGAGGTTTGTCCCAAGCATTGCGCCAGAAGAGAACGTAGCTCAACTGATACTTCTGAAGAACTGGCCAAAGAGTCTGGGTGAACCAGTTCTGCTTCTGCGAAATGCCTCGGCATCCTGTCTCGGAGAGCGCAGGAATCTTGTTGATTTTCTTGGCAGCCAGCATCATCACATCCAATGTCTCGGTAAGATTCTTCTGATAGTTGGCATCATTGTTGTCAAACTCATAGATGTCAACGCCTACCAGATCAACGAATTCATTACCCGGATAACGCTCCAAGAAAGCATCAACGTTCTTCTCGTCTCCCAAGTTTGGCGACCAAGCCCATACGATGTTGCTACACCCCGCTTCAGTAAGTCTGTGATAGGTTTTTGCGTAAAGTTGGTTGTATTGCGCAGGTGTACAACTGTTGGCTCCCCACCAGAACCATCCGCCATTCATCTCATGCCACGGACGGAAGATAACGGGAACGAGTTGTCCTTTATCATTCTTCAACGATAGGATGAAATCTGATACTTTCTTGAGCCATGCATCAAACTTCTTCTGCTGAGCACCTCCGTCAAGAACAGCAGCTACGGCATCCCCCTTCGGATCCCAGGCATTCTCTCCTGTTGCCGGATTCCATGGATGCCAGCTCAAGGTAACGATACCGCCACGCTTGTGCTGTGCCAGAATCTCCTTTCTCATACGGTCGAAAGGAACGCCGTCGAGATTTTCCTTGCTGTCGAGTTCTATCTTACCGAGGTCGAATCCCATCACTGCAGGATAATCGCCCGTAGTGAGGAGCACGTCGCTCTTTCCTTCATCCCATTTCCAGGTGGTACCATACACCGGGTCATCCTGATGACCCAACATGATACCCTTGCTTAATAATTTCTGCAACCGAGTCTTCAGCTGTCCTGCAGGTGTTTTGCTGCAATCTTTCTTGCCTTTGCAGCAGGATGTATTGGCAGCCTGGACTGATGCACCAGTGACACCGTCCACCTGAGCCATTGCTCCCTGCATCGCCAGCAGACAAGCTGCACTCAATAAATATTTCTTCAATACCATATCTTTATAATGTTGAATGTTAAGTTATTAGCATTTGAATTGGCTTTCCATTCGGACGCCGAACGTTGTTTCTTCACTCTTCGTTCTTCACTCTTCACTTTCGAAGCTGCGCTTCGATGAATCGCTGCCATTCATCCCACTGCTCCTGATACCAGAAATGTCCAGTCATCTGATAGAGACTCAAGGTCTTAGGAGCCTTTACGCTATTGTAAAGTCCGTAAGATGATGTAGGAGGAACCACCTCGTCATTATATCCGAAGCTATACCAACCCGGACAAGTGATGCGACGGGCGAAGTTGGCACCATCATAATAGCGGGCTCCTTCGAGGCGCGCCTTCTCCAAATCAGTCAGTTTCTGCTCTTTCCAGGCAGCACCCTGTGCTTTGTCTTCCTTATAGAAGTAGTGTGGCCAACCGCCTGCAACTCCGTGAATCTCAGCCTCATAATCGCACATAGCATCATGAACAGGAGCCAGGAAAGTGATACGCTTATCAAGGGCAGCCACAGCGATAGAAAGGAATCCACCCTGTGAAGAACCGGTCACACCGATGGTCTTGCCATTCCATTCTGGAAGGGAAGCGATATAATCCACACCACGGACAGCACCGGTTACTACGCGACGGTAAGCATTGCGATAAGGATTTTCGAGATTGGTATCCCAGTAACCATTCAGTTCACCATTGGCAAGATCATCATATACCTTCTGCTCCATGGTAACAGGAACACCGTGAATACCGATTTCGAGCACGATGCACTCAGCAGGAGCGGTATAGGTATCGCCAGCATAAGGGCGGACACCAGCACCAGGAACACGGAGAAGAGCAGGATATTTACCTTCCTTAACCGGAACACTCAGGATGCCATACATCTTAGAACCCCATCGATTGTTGTTATAACTGATTTCATATACATTCTTGTCCTTGGTACAACGCTCAGGCAGGAGTACCTTGGTAGGATTCAGATCATTCTGTCTTGCCTCATCCAACGCCTTCTTCCAGAAAGCATCAAAGTCTTTCGGTTCCTTGGCAAACGGCTGAATCTTCTCTGGAGAGAAACCTGCAGTACAGAGTCCTTCATAATTCTTGCCATCAACATGAGCAATCACCTTGAAACGATAGAAGCCTGGTTGCTTGAGCGCCCCACTCCATTTCATGGTTCCGTCTTTCAGAACAGCACTCTTCTTCACTTCCGGAAACATTGCCGGACCAGCTTCGTAGTCTATCTTGACGTTATCGAGAAGCGTTCCGCTTTTTCTCACATTGACGGTGAAGTTAGCTTTCTCACCCACTTTGTAGTTCCAATCCTGATGATCAGGTGTAACCGAAACTACAATGTTGTTGCCTCTGATTTGTGCGCGCAGGTTCAGAGAACCCAGCGCACTTATCAGAAAACTTATAATTATTAACTTAAAAACCTTTGCGTTACTATTATTCATTTTTATGTTCGTTTTGTTAGTTACACTGTTAAGTTTTACGGTTGCAAAGTTAGGCATATTTTTCGACAAACCCATGTACTATTTTGCTGAATAAACGTACTTTCATTTCAAAGAATAAAAAAAATGCAGAAAAAGCATAGTTATATAACACAAAACGTATTCTCTTGCAAGCCAGCCAGGAGAAAAGACGAGAATATATCTACAGATTATCTACTAATAAATATAATAATGTACGCAAACCTTATTATATATAAAGACTTTGCTCGTCACTATAGTATAACAGACATAAAAACAAACCACATTCTTAACATAAATCAAACACTTCGTCAATAAAACCAAAATACGCCCGCTATTCAAGACAAAAAGCTGAAAAAATGGCATTCTACCCACAAGAAAGCAGAAAAGTATTAGTAATCGTCAAAATAGGTACAAGGAATTTAGCGAAAAATCACTATCTTTGCAGCGGAATACGAAAGTAGCCTAAGAAAAGAATATAAACAATATAAAAAGTAATCACAACAATGAAACAAGAAAAATCAACCTAGAGCTAGCCTCTTGCTTTCCTCCCCGTCAAGAAGTACGGGCTAAGGATGAATCAGAGAGCGATTATCTGTTTTGGAATCTCCTCAAAATGACGAGAGCAACTCGAATAAGAAATATTCAAACGAGAACGACTCGACAGACAGAGGAAACGCCAAACTGTTTTAACCAACTAACAAAAAATTTATGAACATCAAAAGTAGAGAAAAGTTGCTTGCTGGCGTAGCTGCCCTAAGTTTTCTCGGCATCTCTCCTCAGCAAACTTTCGCAGCCCAGATCACAACGAGCCAGGCTGTACAACAAACAAAGAAGATTACTGGTAACATATCCGATACAATGGGTCCCATCATCGGTGCTACCGTAAAAGTAAAGGGCACCAAAAATGCCGTTGTCACAGATATGGACGGTAACTACACGCTGAATGTAGCTGCCGGACAGACCGTTGAAGTATCCTACGTAGGATACATCACCAAATCATTCAAGGTGGGCGGTCAGAACAAATACAACATTACTTTGACCGAAGACAACAACAGTCTTCAGGAAGTAGTGGTTGTAGGTTATGGTACCATGAAGAAGAGCGACCTCGCCGGTGCTTCCGCTTCTATGGACGAAAAGACATTGAAACAGACTCCTATCACCAACGTTGACCAGGCTTTCCAGGGAAAGATTTCAGGTGTGAATGCTGTCCAGACTTCCGGTCAGCCAGGTTCTGCCGTAGCCGTTAGCGTTCGTGGTATCGCTACCATCAACGCCAACTCAGAGCCATTGTACGTTGTAGATGGTGTCATCTTCAATTCTCAGAGCAACAGCGGTTCATCACTCGGTTTGGGTGATAAGCTCGGTAACGGTTCTCACTCAGCCGTATCTCCTCTCTCTTTGATCAACCCTAGCGATATCGTCAGCATGGAGGTATTGAAGGATGCTTCTGCTACCGCGATTTATGGTGCTCAGGGTGCCAATGGTGTCGTTTTGATTACCACCAAGAAGGGTAAGGCTGGCGAAGCTAAGTTTACCTATACCGGTAGCGTTGCAGCAAGCCGACAGAACAAGCGTCTGGACATCATGAACCTCCGTGAGTTTGCTGAATATTATAACGACCTCGCCAACCAGGGAGAAATCTCCAAGCCAGATGCAATCTACAGCGATCCATCTATCCTCGGTATCGGTACCAACTGGCAGGATGCTATTTTTCAGACCGCTTGGCAACAGTCTCACCAGATTGCAGCTGAAGGTGGTACAGACAAGGTTAACTATTATATTTCAGGCAACTGGACAGACCAGGATGGTACTATTATCGGATCTGAATTCCAGCGCTATTCTATGCGTGTGAACCTCTCTGCACAATTGAAGAAATGGTTCAAGCTCGGCTTGAACGCAACTTATTCAAAGACAGCAGAGAGTTTGAAGCTGGCAGACGGTTCAGAAGGTTTGATCAACTACTCATTGACTACACCTCCAGATATCCAGATTTACAATATTGATGGCGGATACTCAAGCGTATCTAAGGAAGGATTCACCAATCCTAACCCTATCGCCATGGCTATGGAAGATGATATTCTGCTCGACCGTCAGAGTCTGAATGGTAGTGTCTTTGCAGATATCACCCTGATGAAGGGCTTAACCTGGCATAGCCAGTTGGGTTTCGATATCGGTGCATCCAAGGCAGAGACCTACAACCCGATGATTGACCTCGGTACCTGGAAGCGTCAGAGCAACCAGAGCCGTCTGCAGAAGAACAGCAATACCTTCTGGTCGTTGAACAACTATCTGCAATATTCTACAACTATCGGCAAACATAGTATCACAGCTATGCTCGGACAGGAGTGCTGGGAATCAAAATACGATTATACTTCTGTATTCAACACCAACCTTCCTAATGATGTTGTTCACAACCCAGCATTGGGTCAGGGCGACCCACAGATTGGTTCTGGTTGGGGAAGTTCTTCCATGGCTTCCTTCTTCACCCGTGAGACTTACAACTACGACGACCGTTACCTCGCTACCTATACTTATCGTTATGATGGTAGTTCCAACTTCGGTCCAAACAACCGTTGGGCAGGTTTCCACTCATTGGCTTTGGGTTGGCGTTTCACCAACGAGCAGTTCATGAAGGGCATCAAGTGGTTAAGCAATGGTAAGTTGCGTCTCGGTTGGGGTCAGACAGGTAACTCCAACATCGGTGGTTACAAGTGGGGTTCTGCCATGAGTACCATGGATACAGCCCTGGGTACCAGCTTCCGTCCTGCCAACCTGAAGAACCTCGACATCAAGTGGGAGACTCAGGAGCAGTGGAACGTAGGTCTTGACCTCGGTTTCTTCAACAGCCGTGTGAACCTGACCGTAGACTGGTACAAGAAGATGAGTAAAGACATGCTGATGCAGCTCAACCTGCCTTCTATCATGGGTACCAGCGGTAATGCATCTTCAGCCCTCGCTGCACCATACGGAAACTATGGCGACATCGAGAATACCGGTCTTGAGATTGCACTCAACACCCACCCTATCGTCACCAAGGACTTCGACTGGAGTTCAGACGTCACCATCTCTATCAACAAGAACAAGTTGAAGAGTCTTTCCGGCAGTACCGCATTGCACGGTAAGGGACAGTGGAGCGACGTTGTTTCCCGTTCTGCACCAGACGAATCACTCTACAACTTCTACGGTTACGTAGTAGAGGGAGTATATAAGGATTACAACGATATCATCAGTTCTCCAGTACAGACCCTGCAGAAGAACAACCCAATCTCTGTAACAACAGATGCAGATGGCACCAAGCACTATGCATGGATTGACGATCCATCTAAGTTCAGCCGCAGCAACACCACCTATGTAGGTGACTTGAAGTACAAGGATATCAACGGCGATGGTATCATCGACGAGAATGATAAGACCAACATCGGTTCTCCACTCCCTAAGTGGACCTTCGGATGGAACAATACCTTCCGCTACAAGAACTTCGACCTGAATATCTTCATCAATGGTTCTGTAGGCGCCAAGGTAGCCAACTATCTGAACATGAAGATGACTCACATGAACTCTCCATGGAGCAACCAGTTGAAAGATGTCAACAAGCGAGTTCACCTCGTAGCCAAGGATGGTAACCAGACTGGTAACTGGTATGACAACATCTCTAATCTGACCGTTGACAATCCAAACTCGATGTACCCACGTGCATCCATCAACGACCCTAACGATAACGACGCATTCAGCGACCGTTATATCGAGGATGGTTCATACCTCCGCTTGAAGAGCATGGCTCTGGGATACACATTCGACCAGAAGCTCATCCAGAAGATTGGTCTGACCAATCTCCGACTGACTCTCACAGCATCTAACCTCTTTACCATCACCGGTTACAGCGGTTACGACCCAGAGGTAGGTCTCTCTACTCAGAGTGCGAATGTATATGGTCTGGACTTCGGTCGCTACCCTTCTCCAACCACCGTTACATTTGGTTTGAACTTATCATTCTAATATCCAAAACGAACAGTTATGAAATTTAAGAATATTAAATATACAGCATTTGTAATGCTCCTCGCTATGGGAATGACCTCTTGCGGCGACTTCCTTGACAAGCCGGTAGAGGACAATTACAACACAGAGAACTATTACAACGGTGATGCTTCCTGCATCTCTGGCGTAAACTATCTCTACAACTCACCTTGGTATGACTTCCAGCGTGGTTTCATCAAGATTGGTGAGGTTATGTCAGGTAATATGTACTGGGGATCAAGTCCTTACATGAACTTCAGTACCAACGGTACCGATGAGGACCTGGTGAACATGTCTTACTCTCTCTGGGCAGAGATTGGTCACTGCAGTACCGTTTACGAGTCATTGAAGAACGCCATCAACACCTCAGAGAAGGTGAAGAACCAGTGTATGGGCGAATGTCTTGCCTGGAAGGCAATGGCATACTTCTACATGGTACGTACCTTCGGTGATGTGCCTATCATCCACAGCAACTCAGAGACGCTTGGCAAGGGTGACTACAACCAGTTGAGCAAGGTAGAAAAGGCTGATGTATATGAGTATATCATCATGACCCTGGAAAAGGCGATGGAGCTTCTTCCTAAGGAAAAGAGCACTTCGGGTCGCATCGACTACTATTGCGCAGAAGGTCTGCTCTCCAAGGTTTATCTAACCAAGGCTGGTGTTTCAGGCACTTTGAATCAGGAAGATTTGAAGAAAGCTGCCGAATATGCCAAGGATGTCATCGAGAACTCTGGCAGAGGATTGATGGAGCACTACGAGGATATCTTCCGTGGTTCTAACCAGTTCTGCGACGAGATTATGATTGCATGGCGCTGGACAGTAGGTTCTCAGTGGACTTCTCAGAATACCCTCCAGAGCGACCTGGCTCCAGAAGGTTTCGACGAGAATGGTGACTGCTGGGGCGGTTGGCGCGGTCCATCCGTTGACTTAATGGAAGCCTTCGGTGTATCTCCTAAGGATGATCCTAGCAGTCGTATAGATCCTGACCACCGCCGCAAGGCAACTATCATGATGCCAGGCGATGTATATTCATACTTCTGGAGAGACCACGATCTTCCAGCCAATGCACAGAAGGATGGTTTGAAGAAGGGATTATCTTATCTGGATTTCTGGTATAACAAGGATTACAATACAGCAGCTACCGGTCAGTGCCAGGGTCTTTGCGGAGGTAACAACGTAAAGCATCTCTTCGGTGACAACGCAGACCACAAGGCTGAGTTGGGCATCACGCCAGGCCGTATGTCAAATGCTCTCCCTACTCCGCTCCTCCGTCTTTCAGACATCTATCTGATTTATGCAGAGGCACAGGTACAGATGGGTAACAATACCGATGCACTTGCCCTGGATTGCTTCAACAAGGTTCGTGGCCGTGCATACGAGTGGCAGGGATTCGTAAGAAAGACCTCTCTTACATTCGATGACATCTGGAAGGAGCGCCGCCTGGAGTTTGCAGGTGAGGGTGACCGCTGGTACGACTACGTGCGCCGTGCATACTATGATGTAGACAGCTGCATCAAGGAATTGAAGGCACAGCACCGCAATGCGATGTGGAACTGCGATGCTGTTTACAAAGCATACTACAACAATGGCACATGGGACAGCTCTGAGATGCAGTATGATGAGAATACACCAGCACCTAACGTAACAGCCAACAGCTTTACATTGCCATTCCCTACAGAGGACGTAGCCCTGAACCCTAACCTGGGTAGCAATGCTTCTCCAATCCATGTGGATGTACGTAATACATATAGTTATTAATCAATTAAGAGAATTTCATTATGAATATCAAGAATATAAATGGGGCTTTATTCGCCATGGCACTTGTTGCAGCCGGCGCAGGATTCACTTCTTGCGAGGACGAGCCAGACAAGTATGAAGTTGCAGGCGGAACTCCTACCATCGATTATGTTCGCCCTGTGGATGCTGCCAGCAAGGACTCACTGCTTACTGGTGCATCTCTCAACAATACCATCTGTATTGTGGGTAGAAACCTGAGAAGTGTGACCAAGATCAACTTCAACGACCAGGCAGCAGTCCTGAACACCAGTTACATGACGGACAACACCATCATCGTAACTGTACCAAAGGCTATTCCTAGCGAGGTAAGTGACAAGATTTATTTCATCACCAGCAAGCAGGATACCGTGGCTTACGATTTCAAGACCATCGTGCCAGCTCCAACCATCAACAGCATGAGCAACGAGTGGGCAGCTCCAGGCGAAGAAGTAACCATCAAGGGCGACTACTTCCTGGATTACGACAACAGTCATCTGACTATCAAGGTGGGTGATAACTACACCATTCCTTACGAGGACTTGAAGATCACCCAAAACAGCATCCGCTTCAACATGCCAGAGGATATGCCTAAGCACGAGCCTATCACCATCACAACCATCAACGGTACTACCAAGGCTGGCTTCCGCTATATGGACAACCGCGGTATGCTCTTCGACTTTGATACTCCTTGGAAGGAAGGTGGAGATGTATTGGGCAACAATGGTTGGCACAATCGTACCATCACATCCGATGGCACATCACTCTCAGGCAACTACATGGTTCTCGGTGAGACAGCCATGGGCGCAGATGGTGGCTGGAACGACGGTAACTTCTCATTCGAGTACTGGCCAGGAAGCTGGCAGGACCCAGAGACCTATTCCAGCCGTCCACGTATGCAGGATCTTGCAGACTTCAGCGACTGGAAGAACATGAGTCTGAAGTTTGAGATGTGCATACCAAAGGACAACGGTTGGTCGGCTGCTCCTATGCAGATTTACTTCGGTAGCGTCAGCCAGGTTTCCAATGGTGCAGCAGGTGTACAGGATATCTATGGTAACGTATTGGCAGGAGCCAACAACACCTTCTTCCACGACCAAGGTAAACTGGCACGTGCCCTCTACATGCCTTGGCAGAATACAGACGACAAGACATATAACACCGAAGGTAAGTGGGTAACCGTAACCATTCCATTGGCAGACTTCGTCTATGACTACGATGGCAACAAGGGATTGAGCTATACAGGTGTGAACGACTTCAGTGCCTTCAACATCTTTGTTGTCAAGGGTGCATACAATGATGCCAGCGTATTGCCTACCGGTGTAGACTGTAACCCAATCATCAAGATTGACAACATCCGTGTGGTTCCAAACAAATAAACTTATAATCTGAATTGATATGAAAAAGATAAGCAAAATATTCGCCATGTTGGTGGTAGCCCTCGTAGGGCTATCGCTGACAGCGTGCAGCGACGGAGATGACCTCTCTACCGACCAGTATGGTAACGAGATTTCTCTCCAGTCATTCGGTCCATGCCCAGTGCTCCGTGGCGGTACCTTATATCTCTATGGTACCAATCTGGACCAGATTGAGTCTATCAACCTTCCAGGTGCAGATCCTATCACCGCATACGAGATTCTCCAGAGCGGTTACAACAGCAAGATTTCCATCCAGGTTCCTGCCGAGAAATGCGAGCCGGGTCAGATTGTCCTGAAGACCAAGAAGGGCGGCGAGATTACATCCGTATCTCCTATCACCTATCGTGAGGACATCGAAATCACCAAGTTCTTCGTAGGTAGCGAAGGTAATATGGTAGGTAATGTAGGCGACGTAGTAACCATCAAGGGTGATTACCTCAACCTGATGCACGGCGTTATCTTCGCAGGTAGCGATACCATCAAGGAGGCAGAATTCGTTGGTCACGACCGCTACACAATCCAAGTGAAGATTCCGGCAGAGGCTCATACAGGTGTCATCACATTGACAGACGCCACCAAGGACGGTACTTCCCTGGAGACCAAGGAAGAGTTGACCATCAATACTCCAGAGGCTACTCCTATCAAGGACCGCAACATCAAGGCAGGCGAAATTCTCAGCATCAAGGGTACTTCATTCGACCAGATTGTCAGCGTGAAGTTTGAGGGCGCTACTGTAAATGCAGCCGACTTCAAGTCACAGAGCGTAGCAGAGATTACTGTTGCTGTTCCTGCCAAGGCTACAGACGGTACCTTCTATGTAGTAACCAAGAGCGGTATCGAGGTTCCTGTAGGCAACATCATCACCGTAGTTCCTACCCAGCTCGTTGCCACTCCTAACCCAGTGAAGAATGGTGCAGAACTCACCATCACCGGTAAGGATATGGATCTGATTACAGGCATCGCATTCCCTAAAGCAGCAGAGTCTAAGCTCAACAAGGTAGAGACAACCAAGGTTACAGCCACTGTTCCTGAGGATGCACAGGAAGGCGATATCACATTGAGTCTCGCCAATGGCAAGACTGTAACAGTAGCCTATACTTTGGTGAAGCCAACCGTAGCTTCTTGCACACCGGCAGCTATCACAGCTGGTGAGAAGACCATCATCAAGGGTACAGATCTCGACCTCGTGAAGAGCATCACCTTCCCTGGCGATGTAGAGCAGACCGTTGAGAAATTTGCAGCTCAGAATGCCAATGCCATCGCAGTAACAGTTCCTGCAGCATGCGCCGGTACAGGCTTCAAGCTCAACCTGAAGAATGGTACAACCATAGAGGTGAAGGATGCATTGAGCATCAAGGCTGCTACTGATCCAGCTATTGCTTCCATCACTCCTGGTGAAGCTATCGCAGGTTCAACCATCACTATTACAGGTAAGAACTTCCAGAACATCCAGAACCTCTATATCGGTTCTTACAAGGTAAACCGCTATACCTCTCGTACCAATACTGAGATTGTATGTCAGGTTCCTGCCAATGCAGAAGTTGGTACCTACAAGATCGTGATGGAAGACCCAGACGGCAACAAGATTGAAGGTCCTGAGTTCAAGGTAGTTCCTGCAGAAAAGGATATCGCTACTATCACAACCAACATTGACAACAGCGCCATCAAGTATCCATACAACTTCACTTGGGATGACACCGGTCGTTTCCGTATCATGAAGGCAGACCTCATCAAGTTGGGTGTCAAGGTAGGTTCCAAGATGCTCTTCTATAAGGAAGCAGGAGCTACCGGACAGGTTCAGATCAACAACGCCAACTGGGGCGGTATTGATACTGTAGCCGACTGGAATGGTGACCAAAACTGTGTTGTGAAGGTATTCGATGCAGCCATGATGGAAGCAGTAAACAGTATCTCTGACGGCTGGAGTGATACAGCCTTCATCCTCCAGGGTGACATGAAGAATATAACCAAGATTGCCATCCTTCCATAGGATAGAAATATTTAACATAAAAAACGCATTTATGTGAAATATAATTTGTAAATTTGTGGCGTAGTTATATTAACTGCGCCACATTTTTGATTTTAACCAAAACATCAACCCGATATGAAGAAAATAGCATTATCCTTACTGGTAGCTCTGAGCTGCATCTCAGCCAAAGCTGCCGACGGCAAGTCGCTGTTTGTATCATTCAACGATGGAAGCAAGGTAGAGTTTGCATTGAGCACGCTACCAGAAGTAACCTTCGGGAATGACAAGATGACCGTGACTTCAACTGCCACTACTGCCAGTTACGAACTTTGGAAGGTTTCTACATTCACCTATGGAACAACCACCGGTATCAAACAAGTAGAAACGAACAACAAGTTTGCCTTCGAAGGTGACCGCATCATTATAGACGGCACCCGCAACCAGGTGAGCGCCTTCGCTCTCGACGGAAAGGCAGTAAGTCTCTCACCGGTCATCGCAGGCGACAAGACCATCATTTCTCTTGATAGTTTAACCCACGGTGTATACATCATCAAAATAAACAACGAATCCATCAAAATAGCAAGACAATGAAAAAGATATTACTCTCACTCCTGGCAGTAATGATTTCATTCACTGCCTTGGCACAGACCGATGGTGACAAGATTACCATCAATAATTCTGAAGGAAAACAAGCTGAATGGAACCTGACGGGCGAAACCAACACCATCAGCAGCATGAAGCACAATGCCAGCAACCAACTGGAAATTTATCTGAAAGGTCTGGAAGACTTCGGTGCTTTCGAAACCTACGACATCAACAAGATCAACAATGTCGTCTTCTCTATCTATCACGAAAGCGAAGTAGGCGATGTGAACCTCGCTGACCCTGCTGCTACAGAAAAGACCAAGCGTCTCTACAAATATCTGCAGCTGAATTATGGCAGCAAGACCATCTCTTCGGTTATCGCCAACGTGAACTGGAACACCCAAGAGGCAGATAAGATTTATCAGGCTACAGGTAAATATCCAGCCATCAACTGCTATGATTTCATCCACATCTACGTACCTAAGCAGGGTTCCAACGGATGGATCAACTACAACGACATCACCCCTGTTACCAACTGGGCAGACCAGGGCGGACTGGTATCGCTGATGTGGCACTTCAATGTGCCTAAGACAGAAAGCACCACTCCGGGAACAGATGGAAGCGGTGTAACCTGCACCCCAACCGAAACCACCTTCAAGGCTGCCAACGCATTGACGGCAGGCACTTGGGAGAACAAATGGTTCTATCAAGAGATGGACAAGGTGGTGGAAGTTCTGCAGAAATTGCAGGATGCAGGCGTTGTTGCCATCTGGCGTCCTTTCCACGAGGCAGCCGGCAATACCTGTCTGAAATCAGGTGCCAGCTGGGGCAAGTCCTGGTTCTGGTGGGGATATGATGGTGCTGAAACCTATAAGAAACTTTGGCAGACCATGTTCGACTACTTCCAGAGCAAGGGCATCCACAACCTGATTTGGGCATGGACCACACAGAACTACAATGGCGATGCCAATACCTACAACAATGATGCCGACTGGTATCCAGGCGATAAGTATGTAGATATCATCGGTCGCGACCTCTACGGTTATGATGCTGCTAAGCAGGCTCAGGAGTTCAAGGAGATTCAGGCACGCTATCCTGGCAAGCTCGTCGCCCTGGCAGAATGTGGTACTGATGCCAACAGCAACACGACTACAGCCGGCATTGATGAGGCATGGAACGCAGGTGCAAAATGGAGTTTCTTCATGCCTTGGTATGGAAGCAACATGCCATCCAACGACTGGTGGAAGGCAGCCATGAACAGCAAGAACGTGATTACCCGTGACCAGGTGAACCTGAATGCCAACTACGTAGAGGAAAGCGCAGTAGATGCTGTGAAGAACATGGGCATCGGTACCAACTTCGGCAACTGCACAGATGTGGTTGCCATGTGGATGAACATGAACAGCAACTCGGTTACTGATTTCGAGAAAGCTTGGGGACAGGTTCCTACCACCAAACCGATGGTAGATTTCCTGAAGCAGAACGGTTTTAATTCCGTCCGCATCCCTGTTACCTGGTTCCAGCACATGAAGGCTGACGGAACGGTAGACGAGGCTTGGATGAACCGCATTCAGGAAATCGTAGATTACGTGATTGATAACGGAATGTACTGCATCCTCAATGTTCATCACGATACAGGTGCAGACAGTGACGATGTCAAGCACTGGATCAAGGCTGATGAAGCCAACTATAACGAGAACAAGGAGAAGTTTGAGTATCTCTGGACACAGATAGCCACCCGCTTCAAGAACTACGACCATCACCTGGTATTTGAAGGATACAATGAAATGCTTGATGCCAACAACACCTGGAATGCACCAAAGAGCGCAAGCAGCTATAAGGGTTTGAACGGATATGCCCAGAGTTTCGTGAATGCAGTACGTGCTACCGGTGGCAACAACGAGACCCGCAACCTCATCATCAATACCTATGCTGCAGCTAATGGTGACGACGTATTGAACAACCTCGCCATCCCTACCGACAAGGTGGATGGTCATATCGCAGTAGAAGTTCACACCTACTCACCATGGGACTGGTTTGCCAAAGGCAAGTGGGATGCTTCCTGCAGCAAGGAAATCGCAGATATGTTCACCCGTCTGAACAATAAATTCATCAGCAAGGGCATCCCTTGCATCATCGGTGAATACGGTACTCACGGAAGCAAGAGCGTCAGCAAGAACAGTTCTGCCAGCGAGATTCAGGCTGCTGCCGACCAGGCTGCCGACATCGTGAAGCAGGCAAAGGCTTACGGTGTAGCCACCTTCTACTGGATGAGCATCTTCGACGGTACAGACAGAAGTGTGCCACAGTGGACCTTGCCTACCGTGGTAGAAGCCATGAAGAAGGCTTATAACGAATAAAAAAGAAGATGAGAATCAAATATTTATTATTGATTTTTGCAGCACTCATGGCTTTCTCATCCTGCGGTGAAAAGAAAAAGAAATCGTATGATGAGATTGCCATGAGCAGTCTTACTACCCGCACAGAGAATCTGAAAACCAACCTCAAGGCTTTCGCCAACAAGGGAACCCTCATCGGACAGATGTACGGCACCCTAAGCGGAATGGGTTGGAACAGATGGGAATGCGATAGCGACCGCTGCGACATGAAGGCACTCTGCGGTTACCGTCCTGCAGCCAACGGTTATGAACTGGGCGGCATCGAAAGCGGAAAGCAGCAGAATGCAGACGGAGTTCCATTCAAGGCAATCAGGGAAGATGTGCTCAATCACTTCCGCAAGGGAGGCTTGCTCATCATGAACTGGACGATGCCGAACTACAACGGAGATGAAGACAAACTGGAAGAATACACCCAGCAAGTGGCAAAATATCTTGATACCTTGCAAGATGGTTACGGCATCAAGGCACCGGTGGTTCTCAACCTCCTTCCGGTAGACGGCAAGGCATGGTACTGTCAGTTAAGTGCGGAAGATTACATAAAACTCTATCAAAAGATACAGGATCTCTTATCAGATGAGGAAGTAACGAATGTGGTTTACGGTTATTCAGAGACCTACCAGCCAGGCAAGAACCTGATGGAACGTTATCCAGACCACAACATCGATGTCATCAACATCACTTATTTCCAGTCTAAGGATGCCATTAATCTCCCACTCTACCAGAAGAGTATCAAGGATATCATGGCTCAGGCATTGCCTTTTGCACAAGAGCACAACAATGCGTTTGGTATGACAACGGGCATTGAATCCATCGGTGATTCCAGCCTCTTCGCTGATATACTCCTGCCGGAACTTAAACAGCATCATATCGCTTACTTGATGTTCGGCAGAAACGCTGGAGAACCTATCAATGAGCATTACTACACTCCTTATCCTGGAGTTTCCAATAGTAAGACCCATGGTTTCATGGAGTTGGTAAACGATGAAGTGAGTGTGTTCCTGGAAAAGCTGAACGGCTTGTATCTGGAACATTAAGACGTAAAGAAACTGAAAAAACAAACGCAGGCAAAGTGGATTTGCCTGCGTTTATTTTTTCCTCACGATGGGTCTGAAAATGCGTCCCGACGCAGCAGTTACTACGTCGAGGACGTAGTTTTTCCTACATCGGGACGTAAGAAGCGCTACGTCGGGACGCAATTAAAAGGGCCAGATTGCCTCACGCAACCTAGCCCCTTGTACTTAAACCAATTATTAAACTAAGAGTAAATAAAAACACTCCCTATTACTGAACAAACTTCTTTCCATTCTTAATAACAACGCCCTTATAAGAAGCGTCAACCTGCTGACCAGCAAGATTATATATCTTTGTAGACTTCGCAGGAGTAAGGATCGTAGCGTTGGAAATGCCGGTAGAAGGATCCTTAGCAGCCTGAATCAAATTGACAGCAGTAACTATAACATAATGTCCATTTACGAACATACCCTTCTCCTTGAGTTTAGCAACATCCTCTGCATTCAAGACAATCTTATAAGATGTACTACCGCTAGCAACAGAAGCACAACCGTACTCATTCAAATCGCCCTTGTTAGAAGACAACGTTTCCTCTGTACCAGAGAAGATTGTTTTAAACTGCCACCAGGTTTCCTTTGTATTAGTATCGGTGGTATAAACAAACTCCAATATGTCGCCAGCGGAAGCATCAGCAAATTTTTCAGCAGGAACATTGAAACCTTCTGCCCAATTACCGAAAACACATTCGCCACTCCAAATCTGAGTAGAAGTAGTTGCTACTGCACTTTCCAATTCAACCTTGGAAACTACAACACACATACCTTGTACGAAAAAGCTGGTAGCCCCCTTAAACTGCTCCAGAGCCTTATCGGTAATTTCAAACTTCGCCTCGCCAGGTTCCTTTAAACCTACAGCTGAAGTACCTTCCATGTCTACCCAACCGCCATCAGCGCCGCTATTAACTTTCAAGAATACCTGAGAGCCCCACTCCCACGCACTATTAATAGAAGCATCAACTTTAGAAACAGTAACAACGATGTTATCGCCAGCCTTGGCTGTAGCGAGGTTGGACAGTTCAACACCAACATTAGGCCATGTTGCATCCAATATCTGTTCACCTTCCCACAATGTAGTTCTACTTTGTGCAAAAGAACAAACTGCAGCAAAAGCTGCTACCATAAGAGTAAAAAACTTTTTCATAAGCTTAAAAATTAAATAGGTTTATTAATATTATTGTTAATTGTTTTCTGATGCAAAGATAGGACATTTCCGGCAAAAAGCATGATACTATCATTGCAGATGCTGATACTTTTTTACCAATGTTTCATCTGTTAAGTTTTTAGTTGCTTTCCCCCTGCCAATCCGAGGCTCTGAGAGCCCCGGATATCATGGTTTAGGATAGATTTTGTGATAGGTTTCCATACCTATCGCAGCACCATCTACGACACCTTTAAATATATAAGAGTCAGAGACTACTTCCTTGGCACGGTTGAAGAGCGTCATGTGAGGGAGAGGCTGCACATTGATGTCCCAAACGTAGGGAATGAGACCAGCCTTCAGCATCTCGGCAGTAACGTAACTGTACCAAGCCATCATACTTTCGTCATGCAGTTTCTGATTCCCCCCATAGAGGGAAGCATCCTTGCGGTTGGCACCGTATTCACCGATGACAACAGGATAACCCTTGTCCACGAACTTCTTCTTCATCTTCAACACCTGGTTGGTAATATGCTGATAGGCATCCACATTCTTATTGTTATACCAGATGGTGTTGACGGTGCGTCCCTGATCGTCAGCAGGCGCATGTTCCTTCCAATAGAGTGCCACCTTGCCCCAATCGGCATCCTTGTCCATCAGGGTGAAGGTATAGGGATCATAGAAATGTACCTCTGCCATCAACCGGTTCTTTGCCGAATCCTTGAGACGGGCAATATCATAGGTATCCTTCTCAGCCAGATCTATCTCCGTCTTCGGACCCTGCATGATGAGTACACGTTTGGCATTCTTGCCACCGGTAGAACGAACGGCATCCAAGAACACCTGCTCATATTCCAGGAGTCTGTCGGCAAACTCCTTGCTGTCGGGAGCCAGCATTTCTCCCTTTGCCTGCGGACTTGCTCCACCTACTCCAGGTTCATTCAATGCCGCAAAGAGTAGGCGCTGATCATACTCCTTGAACTGATTGGCAATATTGACCCACAATTTGCGATACATCTCCTTATGTTCTGAAACATTCGCCTGATTGGTAAAAGCATCATGCTCCATCCAACCACCATCCCAATGTTCGTTGATGATGACACAGAGTCCGGCATTGAGTCCGTAATTAACAATCTCCTTGATGCGAAGCACCCAAGCAGGATCTATCGTCATCTTCTCCTTGTCTACAATATGACCAGCCACCCAAGAGGTGGGAATGCGAAGACTGTTAAATCCCTGCTTCTTCAAACTTCGGATATAACTTTCTGATGTCTTATCATTCTGCCATGAAGTCTCCGACTTTAACCCGGCGTTGTTGGTAAAGATATCATTCCAATTACAAGCCTCCATCGTATTACCAAGATTGACACCTGGCGCCATATAATGCGCCAACTGGGTTGCAGTAAGTTCCATCTTCGTCATACGTCTATCAGCAGGTGCCACTTGTGCACTAGCCCATGCAAACTGGGCAGCTACCGCTAAAATCATAACTATTTTTTTCATATTATTTATATATATATCGTTATAGTTTTATGTAGTTATGCTGCAAAGATAAAGAAAAAACAGCTATAGCTATGTAGTGTTTTGTTAAACTGATACGTACAGAATGTTACAAGGGCATATTTTTGTCTTTTTGGGGAAAGAATATGTTACACAAAAAAAAGGGCGCACACCAGAGAAAGACTCTCCGACATGCGCCCGGAACACTTATACTAAACCTAAAGACCTAAGATCTTCCTTTATTTAGCAGGCCATTTAGCAGATTTCACTGCCTCCTGGATACCCTCCAACATATTGGCATTGCTGACTGATGCACTGGCACGGTTGAAGATGGTCATGCTAGGGAAATTACCGTTGGTATCCCAAGCCATAGGAACACAACCGTTGTTGATGGCACTGGTCACTACTGCTTTATAGTAATCCTTCACAGATGCATCATGAAGCGCATCCTTACCGATAGCCAGACGCTGGTTGGCACCAAACTCACCTATCAATACCGGATAACCCTTGTCGAAGAAGTGGGTCTTCATCTTTGCCATCTGAGCCTCTACGTAATCCTCGTTGTATTTGGCATCAGCAGTGCGGTCGGCATCACCACCCTGGTTGTTCTTACCCCAATAGAGATAGTACTTGCCCCAATCCTTGTCTTCACTCAAATCAGTAAACTGATAAGGATCGTAGAAGTGAACCTCTACCATCAGTCGGTCGGTAGCAGAATCCTTGATCTTCGACATGTAGTTGTTGGCTACAAAGTTGTCGATATTGGTATTAGGACCCTGAACAATCAAGATACGCTTGGCATTGTTGCCACCTGTAGCACGGACAGCCTCGATGAAAGTCTGCTCATACTCTGCAATACGGCTACTCATTTCAGCCACACCAATGATATCACCTTCACCTGCTCCTACACCTGGCTCATTCATGCCGGCAAAGAGAAGATGCTCATCATATGTCTTGAAATTATCGGCAATCTGAGTCCATATTTTAGTGAGTTGAGCCTTGGTAGTCTTGATGTCTGCATTGGCTGTCAAACCATTGTGCTCTATCCATCCACCATCCCAATGCTGGTTGATGATAACATAGAGACCATCCTTGATACAGTAATCAACCACCTCTTTTACTCGCTTCATCCAAGCAGGGTCGATAGTGCATTTTTCAGCATCAGTAATATGTCCCATCACCCAAGAGCAAGGAATACGAACACTCTTGAAACCGGCAGCCTTCACTGCATCAATGAGTGCCTGGGTAGTTTTGGCATTCTGCCAAGCAGTCTCAGTCTCAATACCGGCATTCTGCCAGAGTTTCTTGGAATCACCACCTTCCATGGTATTACCAAGGTTCCAGCCCGGATACATCAATTGAGCCACCTCCATGGCAGTCTTGTTCATATCAGCAGGTGGTACATCAGGAGTAACAACAGCCCCCTTTTTGGCACGGGTAATAGTAACATCCTTACGGCTATAGCCCTGAATGATGCGGACGGTAGCAGTAGTTACTTCATCTTCCTGAGAAGCGGCTACGGTTACATCGAAATTGTATGTGCTGGCAGCCTGATCCTTATAAGCAACGGAGCACCAATCTGCACCTTCTATCACAGAAGCTGTAGGCTGAGCATCTGCCTGTACATTGATGGTCTGCACTCCACCTGTGCCATCAAATGAAAGCTCTGGGTTGAGAACCTTGAAACTAGGCTCGTCGTAATCATCGTCTTTGTAAGTGCAAGCCGAACAAACCAATCCGAAGACTACACCAAAGAGCAGCAAATATAGATATTTGAATTTATGCATATTCTTTCTGTTTTGCAGAGAACCCGATAGGTTATGAAAACTATCGGATTCTCCCTATTATAATTTATCAACTATTACCACTGTGGAACAGCGAAAAGACTGTGAACTGTAAACTTAGTCTCCATTGAGTTCTTGAATGCCAAGCCCTTCATCACATCACCTTCTGGTGTTCCGAAAGCACAACCGTTGTTCTTGGTTGTACCATAACAGTTCCATAACTCCAGACGATACTTAGGACTCTCATTGGCATCAATCACCTTTGACTGATCGAAAGAAACAGCCTTACCATCGAGCAACAACTCATCAAGAGTTGAGTGTGTGCCAGGGAAGAAACCGTAGAGGTCAGCAATCTCAACGAATGTCATGATCGAACCATCAGCATGCTCGCCACTCTTGTAAGTAATATCAAACTGGTTGTTCTTGATAGCATACTTACCACCCTCGTTTACTACTTCCATAGCTGCACCTTCATTGTAACCCCAAGTACCACCCCATGAAGGATTGATGGTAATCAGATTTGGAGTATAAACGCCTGTACCATCGCTTGTATTGGAAACAACGGTGAAGGTTACCTCAAAAGTATGGTTGAATGCGAGCGCAGTCTCATTCTTAGTCTCGCCTCCATCCTTATGGAATGGCGTATCCTTCAAGCCGTCCCAGCTGTCGTTGTGACCACAGCCCCAGATATTTGCCATTTCAATACGGTAGTTACCCTTGCCTTCCAGGTCTCCATAGAAGAACTTGTTGGCATCAAACTTCACATCGTTACCATCAGCCTTGATAGCATCTATACGAACCAAAGCCTTAGGATAAGCAGCAGAGTATCCCTCCAATTCGAGGAGGTAAACCTTACCGTTGGTACGAGGATACTGGGTATTGAAGGTTACGGTGTAAGTCTTCAAGCCGGCAGCACCGCCCAATACATTAACGGTAGCAGAATTCCAGGCATCTGGAGTATTCTCATCGTCACCACCATAGCAGGTAAGCTTAGCGGTAAAACCATTCTTCAACTCGCCTGGTACATAGTTGATACTCATATACTGATTATCACTAGCACGGGTAACAGCCAACTGCATGGTCTCATCAGTCAAAGACAAGATGCGGATATCCATATCCTTGGTCTCCTTTACATTACCGATATAGTTAGCAGGCATCAAAGGAGCGATGCTCAACTTCACGGTCTTTTTCTTCTCATCAATGGTATAGGTACCCTCGGTATCCTGGAATGTTCCCTCAGCACCTTCAGCACCCGCAACATACTGATGAACCTTAACGGTACCATCCTCATTGAAGGTCATTGTACCCTGGCAGTTCTTAGCATCACCACCTACAGCCCACGAGTTGCCTGCGAAATCAGCAGCCCAGCACCAGCTGTTTCCAACAACAGGCTGATTGTTGGTAACAGTAGCCCAACTGTCATCATTACCATAGAAGTAAGATGGTCCATCAAACTTATAGTGAGAACCATCCAGACGGAGGTCAATTTCCCAAGTCTGACCAATCAACTTGGTCTTGTCAAACTTCACATTCTTAGCTACAGATACCGGACGGATAGCCAATGCCTGATAAACAGGGGTGGTAGTACGGCGGGCAGCATTCTTATCGAAGCTATATGCCATGGCAAATCGGTTGTCAGTGGCATTGATAGAGCCTGAAAGATAATAACCGTTTAAGCCCTCACCCGAAACATTACCTTGAGTACGGGTACCTGCAGCAGGCAAGAAGATAGAGTTTCCATTAGGACCGGTAAACTTGTAACCTGCAACATGGTTCTCTGTATCCTCTATCCATTCTTTCTTACACTCTGTGAAAAGTTCCTCAAACTCATCGATGGTTGGCATGGTAACCCATGAGCCATATACCTTGTTGGCTACATCACGATCAGTCTTATAGATATCAGCAGAAGCATAGTCTTCCAAATTGATGGAAGTCTGGAAACCAGTCATATCACCAAATCCGAAGAGACCACCCAACTGCTTCTCATCAGTAGCACCTACATTATACTTGGCCCACTTGGTTGAAAGGCCCAGGTCTACGAGATCCTCATCTGGATTGAATTCAGCAGGAGCAGTTGTGAAGGTACGGTCTTCACCATATACAGTACCATTGCCAAGATCGAGATAGGCAGTATAGTGGTAAGTAGTATTAGGCAACAGACCCTCTGCCTTGATTTCGTAATTGTCGTTGATGCCGGCAGCCACGATGCGAACACCGGCACGCACCTTCTCAGAACCCTCGGCACCAGAGATTACGATACCGCTGGTAGCCTCCTGAGGAGCCTTTTCTAACTTACCGGTCAGGATAACAGAATTAGCTGTCAGATCTTTAGGTTCTCCAGTGATAGCCTTGGCATCGGTCATGATGGCACTCTGCACAGAGCCTTTGTAGGTAATTCTGCCTTGCAGCGTAACAAAAGCCTGATAGTAAACCACATCGCCTGGCATTCCAGATACAGTAGCCTGAAACTCTCCGCTGCCTGTAGCAGCCACCTTCTCACTCAAGTTATCTTCGCTCTTACCATAGTAGAAGCCTAATGCATAGGCACTGGCATTCTGCTCTTCGAGTCCCTTTACCGTGCCATGGAATGTAGCGGATGTCACGGTCACATCAGCAGAACCAGTAGTCACCGACTCATCGGTAAGCAGCGGAGTATTGCTGATAGAATAATCATCATCGCTACAGCCTGTCATGAAGATACCCATGACAAAGGCCATAATTCCGTATAATATTTTATTCTTCATAAGTTTGCGCTATTAAAGTTATTGAATTGTGCAGGAAACAATCTCAATGTCGATGTTGTCGGTTGAGCCACCATAGTCGCCAAAACCATCCAACTGGACAGACAAGTCGAGACAGGTTGCAGTGAATGTCTGTGTAGAACCGGTAGTATTGGTCAAAGAAACGGTTGTCTCACCACCATTGGTATCTACAGCAACTGCATCAGAGAGGTCAAATGCCCCTGGTTCCCATGTGGTCTTGATATTGTTATCAATCAAAGCACACTTAGGAGTCTTGCTCCATGTCACTCCACTCTTTATCTTAAAGGTAACAGAGATAGTCTGGTTCTTCTTCAACTTCACAGACTTCACATCCTTGAAAAGTCCCTTGCCAGTTTCACCATAATGATGGAAGCCGACGCGGAGGCAACCATTCTCAACCCACATGATACCCTCGTTGTGGATGATGGAATTGTCGATAGCCACCTTGGTAGGACCAACAGGTCCCGTAGCAATCTTCTTGTAAGCCAACTTAGCTACGAGGTAAGAGTTTACCAAATGATTCTCATCTGTTGTTTCTGGAATACCGATAGTAAGATACTGGTCATCAGCAGAATTACCAAGGATATAGAACTTCTTGCCCTTCAATTCGATGGTACGCTTATCTCCTGCCACAGCAAATACAGAGATTTCCTTGTCGAAGGTCATGGTATTTTCGGTGATTTCCACCTTACCATCCACCTCACCACATTCATAATTATAAGATCCGTCGGAAGCCTTACTGATAGTCAACTCGAAGTTATCGAGAGCCTTATCATCAAGAGCAGGTGCCCATGTAGAATTATACTTGCCACCGATTACGCTCTCCCATGCCTTCACATTAGGTGAACCATTCCACCACAAGAAGTCATAAGGTGTTTCAGAATCCAAATTGAAAGTCATCTTGCTACCTACATACTTGTCACCATTGATATCGGCAGTGAACAAGTCGGTATGGATATTCTCAAAAGTAGGAAGAATTGGCTTCACTGTCTCAATCAGATCCTGGTCTGCCTTAGGAATGCAGGTACCCTTGGAAGCAATTACATCCTCTGAAACGAAGTTCCATACAAGATACCAGTTGCCCTCTGAATTGGTACGTTTTGTCACCAACTGAAGGAGGTATGGAGTCAACTCAACAATCTGAATGTCCTGAGTATAGTTGGAACAAACTGCATCAAAACCTATATTATGCATGGCATAGCAGTCGTTGAAAGTGATAGTAGGCTTGGTCTTGTCGCCCAATCCCAGATTGAACTTGCCTACCATGTTGCTACCTGTGCTGGCACCCTTCTCACCCGACTCACCACGATACATGGTAGCCACACAACCATTCTTAGCATCCATGCTGAAGGTCATGTAAGAATCCATATAAGGATCAGTTTCTGGAATCAGCCAGCTCTGGAAGCCAGGATCCCAGTTTGGTTTCCAATTATCAGAACCGAAAAGGATATCCTTATAAACGGCATTTGTCTCTTCATCAGCAGTATAGCCCTTTCCATCACCATCAGGATCGTAAGGAGAGCAATACATCACAGGACCCGTACAACGGCCGATATTGTAATTACCATCGCAAGGATACCATTTCTTGCTGACACCGGCAGCGAGCGTTTCGGCAGATGGGAAAGCCTCGCCCGTCTTGTAATTCTTATCTGCCAGGAGGAACCACTTGTCATCGCTCAAGAGAGAGAAGTCGTTCTGTGAAAGACTCAACTTATAAGGCTCGCCATAAACGATACCACCAGGAGTTTCCACACCAAAGGTTACCTCATAATCGCCGGCAAAAGGCAATTCTACATCCAAAGCCTGCTGGGACTTACGTCCCACAGGAGTTACCCAAAGCGGAGTGGCATCAGGAATCTTGGATTCCAGCTTCACGATGTTACCATCTATGGTAACCGTATAAGCCTTACCCTCCACCAAATCTTCTGGAGAGTATGTCTTCTTGCCAAATCCGAAATCTTCTGGTGAGCAAGATGCCAACAAGAAGACTGCCATGGCAACAAGAAGCGTATATATAAGATTATGTATTTTCATATCTTCTTATTATTAAATGTTTATTATATTACCTACCCCACTTTACCATCCGGCATTCTGAGTCAGAACGTTACCGGAAAGCGTAATCTGAGTATTAGGAATCTGCATCAAGCCCTTCTTGCTGGTAAAGTTGTCTATAGCAAATTTAGTTGCTGTCTCTACTCCACCATTCTTTACCTTGGCACCATTCTGAGCCTTGGCAATCTCTTGGGCAGCATAAGATCCATCCTTGCCATATCGCATCAAATCCCAGAAGTGAACACCTTCGAAAGCCAACTCGATGGCACGCTCCTTACGGATATTCTCTATGCTATAGTCTTCTGGTTCAAGACCTACACGAGCACGAACCTTATTTAATCCATCAGCTGTACCATTCAACTCAGAATGCATCAAGAGCACATCAGCATAACGCATGATGGTATAATCCTGATAGTAAGTGATGTTCTGATGCTGCTCACCCAACTGGAAGCCGACCTCCTGACGAGTACCGTCGGCAAAACACATTGGGGCATATTTGCGGGTATAATAACCTGTATATTCATAAGAGTCAGACTCATCAGCTGTAAAACCGGCATCCTTGCAGCTCCAGACACAGGCATTGAAACGAGGATCGTTTCTAAACTGCTCTACGAAATAAGGAGTAACCGGGCAAGCTCCCCAACCACTGGCGATGCATACATCAGTAGCACAGCGGTTGCGTGGACCCAAATATACCGAGAAGGTATTACCATCACCATTGCCATTGTAGTCGTGGGTAGAGTTCAGCTTCAAGTTCAAGACAATCTCTTTAGAGAGGCTACCCTGTCCTGCCTTCCAAGTCTTTCCGTCATACCATTTTCCTGCATAGGTTGTTTCCCAGGCATAGTTGCCTGTTGAGGAAGCATCCTTGGTGCAAGAAGGCATCCAGAAGTCGGCATAATTCTTTTCCAACTCATAGCCACCGTTTTCTACCACATCATTGATGGCAGCAGTAGCCTCAGCCTTGGAACATGCAGGATGCTCCTCGCCGTAATAACCCGTATAATAAAGGTATGCGCGAGCCAGCAAAGCCTCAGCAGCATACTTGGTGATGCGGCCATCATTGGAATCACGGTCCTTCAAAGGATAAGCATCGGCAGGAATATTGGCTGCGGCATACTTCAAGTCATCGAAGATAGCCTGATATACTTCCTTCACCGGAGTACGCGGTATGTTAGCCTCAGAAGGTTCGAGCAACAAAGGCACATCACCAAACAAACGGGCCAAATCGAAATAGAGGATGCCACGAAGCGCACGGGCTTCACCCATGATACGACCTTCTGCCTTGGTATCACCATTCCACTTGATGATAGCATCAGCCTGAATCAGCTGATTGCAACGGTAGATGGCCTGATAATAATTCTTCCAATCCGTATTGTAGAGATCTGTATATGATGGAGCAACTGTCAAATCAAACTGGTCGATGGCATTATTGTTCTTGGCATCAGAAAGACCCAAGCCTGCGAAAGCCTGCTCGGAGGCAAACTCAGCCGTCAGGTACATGCCGATACCTTCATCGCTCAATGTACGCTGCCATCCATCGTAGCAGCCCACAAGATCCATGTCTGCTGCAGCCGGTGTGCTGTAAGCAGTCTCGGAATTCATCTTTGTCTTAGATGAAGTGTCCAGGAAGTCATCGCATGACGTCAAAGCCAAGGAAGACAGAATCAGGGCACTCATCAATATATGTTTCTTATTCATATTACTTTCTGTTTAAGAGTTAGAATGCAAGATTTAAACCAACGATGAAAGTACGAGGGTGTGGATAGTAACCCATATCAACTCCTGATACCCAGGAATCGCTGCTGTTACCATCTGTACCGTTGAATGAACCGATTTCCGGATCCATACCATCATACTTGGTCAAAGTAAAGAGATTCTGCACCTGGAAATAGAGGCGCATCTTAGAGAGTCCCTTCCAAGAGATAAGCTTCTTGAAATCGTAGCCCATGGTAAGGTTCTGCAAGCGGATATAGTCACCATCCTGCAAATAGAGGTCTGAGAACAACCAGTTACCAACATCTCCGTAGGTAACACGAGGAATCTCATTGCTTGTACCCTCACCAGTCCAGCGCTTCAAGATTCTGCGGCTGTAGTTAGCCTGAGATGAGCTAGGATCACGGTAAGACTGTGCAATCTGGAAACCGGCTGCACCTGTGAAGTTAGCACTCAGGTCAAAGCCCTTCCATGCCAGGCTGAAATTGAAACCAAAAGTATACTTAGGAAGTCCATTTCCCAAGTCAACCTTATCGCTGGCATTGATAACGCCATCATGATTCACATCAACATACTTTACATCACCCGGCTTTACATCTGCCTGATAAATACCGTTACCGGCAGCTATCCAATCGTTGATTTCCTTCTGGTTCTGGAAGAGTCCAGCAGTCTTGTAACCCCAGAAGTAACCGATTGCATGACCATTCTCCGCACGATAGAATTCCTCAGCATTCTGATAAATCTGGTTGGTAGCACCATGAATGATACCATCCAATGTAGGAATATTACCTACTTCATTGTGGTTATAAGCGAAGTTGGCACCTACACTATAAACAAAGTCCTTGCCAATTTGGTCATTCCATGAAAGTCCAACCTCGATACCCTTGTTCTTCACATCACCACCATTGATGACAGGACCACCGGTACCAGCTGTAGCCAGGATAGGAGCCGGAACCAACCAATCCTTAGTGCTCTTGATATAACCATCGAGAGTCAAGGAAAGACGCTGACGGAGGAAACGGGCATCCAAACCAACGTTATACTGCTCTGATGTCTCCCACTTCACCTTCTCATTAGCCAAACGCTCTGTGTAAGCACCCATCACCCAAGCATCGGTACCACCAGTAGCACCAAAGTTGTAGTTGGTATTGGATGTGGTAACAGGAGCCAGATACTGATAGCAGTTGATATTAGCATTACCAACCTGACCCCAAGAGAGACGGAGTTTCAGGAAATCCAACCAGGAAGCAGCTGACTTCATGAAATCTTCCTCTGTCAAAGTCCAACCGGCAGAAACAGATGGGAAATAACCCCAACGATGTCCCTTGGCAAACTTAGAAGAACCATCGGCACGCATGGTAGCATTCACCATGTAGCGATCCTTCCAAGACCAACCCAAACGGGCGAAGAAAGACTGACCACGGGTAGCATCGTAAGGACCACCACTAACCTTACGGTCTGCATGTCCCTTCTCAGTATTCTCTACATAGGCATGCTCCCAGTCATCAAAGCCAGCAGTCAGGTTCACTCCATAACTACCTGTAGATTCACCATCATACCTGGTAGTCTCACTACCCAACAAAGCACTGATATGGTGCTCCTTGATATTGAAATCGTAAGTCAGGGTATTGGTCCAAACCAGAGAAGTACCATTGCCATTGCTCTGGTTCACCTTGGTGATACCATTACCACTCTGCGGAGTAAACTTATAAATTGGAGTAAATGAACGATAGTTAGAGCCACCATAGTTCAAACCGAATACGGTCTTGAACTTCAGGTTCTTGATAGGTTCAATCTGTACATAAACATTCGCATCAACCGAAGTACTCTTACTCTGGTTGTAGCGATTCATCATCATAGTACCATAAGGGTTACCATCATTCTTGTTCCAGTCAGAATCAACGGTAGAATAATAGTTACCGTCTGCGTCATAAACAGGAACAAGTGGAGATGTAGAGAATGCTCCACGAAGGTTGTTATTATAGATGTTACCAGTGTTCATGCCACGGCTATCCTTATAAACGAAGCCTACATGCTCACCGATAGTTACCAATCCATTCCACATCTTGTGCTCAGAATTGGCACGGAGGTTATAACGCTTATAATAAGAAACGTCAGAACCGCCAATAAGACCGTCCTGTCCTGTATAACCACCAGAAATAGAATATGTAGAAGTCTTGCTACCACCTGTGAATGCCAAACTATGGCTTGTGGTCAAGGCTCCGTTATCAACTGCCTTGTCAATCCAGTCTGTATCATATACATTACCATCAATATCACGAATAGAGTTGAGAGAAGTCCAGTCGATAGGCGACATATTATTTGAATTCAGCAAAGCCTCATCCATAATCTGCATATACTGGTTGGAATTGAGCATTTCAAACTTGCGCCCCAGAGTCTGCCAACCTACATATCCATCGTATGTAATCTTGGAAGAACCTTCCTTACCGCTCTTGGTTGTAACGAGGACTACACCATTGGCAGCCTGCGCACCATAGATAGCAGCAGAAGCAGCATCCTTCAAGACATCGATGCTCTCGATGTCGGCAGGGTTCAAGGTTGTGATATCACCACCCACACCATCAATCAAATAAAGAGGCTGTGAATTACCAACAGTACCCAAACCACGAATGGTAACACTCATGGCTGCACCTGGCTGACCAGAAGTAGAAACGATGTTAACACCAGGTGTCTGTCCCTGCATGGCAGAAAGAGGGTTGGTGGTGTTAAGTTTGGCGATATCATCACCCTTCAACTGAACGGTAGCACCCGTCACCAGTTTTTTCTTCTGAACACCGTAACCAACAACAACGACCTCATCAAGAGATTGCTTGTCCTCATTCAAGGTTACGTTGATTACTGAACCCGTGACTTTCACCTTTTGGGTAATAAAGCCCAGGTAAGAAACTTCGAGTGTCTGTCCGTTCTTAGCTGAGATAGTAAAGTTACCATCAAGATCAGTTACAGTACCGTCCTTAGTTCCCTGTACCATGACACTTGCACCAATGAGAGGTTCATTGTCAGTACCGGAAATAACAGTACCCTTAACCGTCTGAGCATTGAGGACACCCGCTCCGATTCCTAACATTGCCTGGAACACCAACATGATGGCTACCAGAGCAACTTTGCAGAGCATGTGGCTCTGCGAGAATTTCTGAGATGTTTTTCTCATAATTACTTTAGGTTTAAATTAATAATTTGCTTTTTAGATTCTCTTCACAATTTATATAAATAAGGTATTGGCCCCTCCAAAAGAGGTATGCCTCGATTTATCTTTGCTAGTCGGTGGCAAAGATAAATATTTATTAAATACATATGGGTACTTTTATGTTAACAATTCATGTATAAAATGTTATATCACCAAGGTTTATTAACGAAAAATGCACCAAAACGCAGCATTTTATACGTTTTGATGCATGATTATTTTGTTTTTTGATACTTTTTTTAAGAAAAGATCTGCTATCCTTTTCAACGGGAATGAAAGGCAATCAGCCCCTTCATTGGGGCTTTTAATATGAGAGCAATCTTCAGGTGATGTTCATCTTCCATCACGTTTCTGAGAGGCGATTCGAAATAGTGGGCAATGCTTCCCACAAACCCTACTTCCTGATTTTCGCCCAAAGAAGCATCCCAAGCTTTCACTCCTGACGCCAACCTGCTGATGTCCTCAGCGCTAGCCTTCACATAATCAATATAAGGAACTAGATTGTTACGGTAAAACAAGTCAAAGCTACTTAATATCATCCGGTAGAGCGCCATGGCTTCGTTCAGCTCATCGCTACCGTTTTCATGTTTCTCTCCCTCGGCTATCTGCTGGGAAATGAAAGGACAGATAGAAGCCAGAAAACGATTGGCTAAAGGCTCTTTATATACCTTATTTATAATAGTAGGGTAATCAAGTCCTGACCATGCCAGATATTTCTCCTTGAGAGAAGCAGGAAGTGTTCCCTTGAAGATACCATTCAGAAACAGCTTACCCAATACAGCTCCACTACCCTCATCCCCCAGGATGTAACCCAGCGGCGGAGTATTCATAACGATGTTCTTTCCATCATAAAGACAACTGTTGGCACCTGTACCCAAGATACAGGCAATACCCGGTTTATCACCAAACAGAGCACGAGCAGCACCCAACATATCACCTTCCACTTCTACCCTAGCTTCAGGGAAAGACTGCTGCAACAAGGACTGCATACGAGGTTTCATCGCCTCAGTTACACCACTGCCATAAAAGAACACTTCCTGAGGCTGCTCGTTCAACACTAGTTTGTCACAGAGAATCTGCAATATATCAGCATCACTCTGATGAATAGGATTGATGCCTTGAGTATTACAAGTCATCAACACATCCCCCTGGTCACTTATCAGTGCCCAATCGGTCTTGGTACTACCACTATCTGCTATCAGTTTCATCTTCGACTATTCTATTAATCAATATTATTTCTTCCTTAGAACATTCATCTAAGTAACGTCTAAGACACTGCAAATTTACAGAATTTCATTGAAATATCATCATAATAAATTGAAAAAGATACGCCCCAAAGGATAATATCTCAAAAAAGGTTCATGAATCTTTGCTTTTCTCTTCTTTTTTTAATAACTTTGCAGTCAATAACAATAAAACATGTATAATTATGGCAACATTCATAGCAGGACCATGCGTCATCGAGTCGATGGAACTACTGGACACAGTGGCACAGGAACTCGTTCGCATCAACCAGAAGTTAGGAACCGACATTATATTCAAAGCATCATTTGACAAGGCAAACCGAACCAGCATCCACTCTTTCCGTGGTCCTGGTTTGGAAAAGGGTCTACAGATGCTCAGCGAAATCAAGTCAAAGTATGGACTTCGCATCACCACAGATATTCATGAGAGCTATCAGGCTGAGGCTGCAGGCAAAGTATGCGATATTCTCCAGATACCAGCCTTCCTCTGCCGACAGACCGATCTTTTGGTTTCAGCTGCTAAAACGGGTAAGATTGTCAACATCAAGAAGGCACAGTTCCTAAGCGGAAGAGATATGAAATACCCTGTAGAAAAAGCCTTGGACAGCGGTGCTAAGGAAGTGTGGCTCACAGAACGTGGCAACTGCTTCGGCTACAATAATCTCGTAGTAGACTTCCGCAACATTCCAGACATGAAGGAGATTGTTCCTAATGTCATCATGGACTGCACTCACAGTGTGCAGCGACCAAGCGCTGGCGATGGCAAAACCGTGGGCGACCGCAAGTTCGTACCTGCCATGGCCATGGCAGCAAAGGCATTCGGCGCGACCGGTTACTTCTTTGAGGTACACCCAGACCCAGATCAGGGAAAAAGTGACGCTGCCAATATGCTGGAATTAAACAAGCTAGAGGCTCTCATAGCTGATTTGCTCGCTTAACAAAGTATATTAATTAACTTGTCTAAGTATATTAATTAACTTGCCAAAGTATATTAATTAACTTGTCTAAGTATATTAATTAACTTGCCTAAGTATATTAGTTTACTTGTCTAAGTATATTAGTTCCATTCAACAAAGAACATTTATTTTAGAAAATAATGAATAACAAGATAAACGATATTGACGACATGACAGTCCGCTCGTATGGAGAGCAAGCCCTTCGTGACGAAGCTCAAGCCATACTCGATCAAATTTCCTACATGGATAGTAATTTTGAGAAAGCAGTTGATATGATGTTCCACTGCCAAGGCAAAATCATCGTAACCGGTGTGGGCAAGAGCGGGCACGTAGGTGCCAAGATTGCAGCTACCCTGGCATCAACAGGTACACCTGCTTTCTATATCAATCCTCTGGATGTATATCACGGTGATTTAGGCGTAATGACAGATAAAGACGTAGTTCTGGCACTGAGCAACAGTGGCCAGACAGATGAGTTGCTTCGCTTCATTCCAATGGTACTCCACATGAATGTACCGATCATTTCGATTACGGGAAATCCGAATTCCTTGTTGGCGAAATATTCCAATCACCATATCACAGTAAAGGTAAAGAAGGAAGCTTGTCCGCTGAACCTTGCTCCAACCAGCAGTACCACTGCGGCTTTGGCGATGGGAGATGCCTTGGCAATAGCCCTGATGCAGGTACGCCACTTCAAGCCGCGCGACTTTGCACAGTTCCATCCTGGTGGCGAATTAGGTAAGCGCCTCCTGACTACCGCAGAAGATGTGATGCGCAGCGACGATATGCCAATCATCCCTAAGGAGATGCACCTGGGCGAGGCTATCATCCACGTCAGCAAGGGCAAACTGGGATTGGGAATCTCGCTTGATGAAGACAATCGTGTCATCGGATTGATTACGGATGGCGATATCCGCCGTGCCATGGAGAAATGGCAGGCTGAGTTCTTCAACAAGACGGTGAACGACATCATGACCACCACTCCTAAGATGGTGACTCCGAAGACCAAGATTTCGGAAATTCAGCGCATTATGCATAAGTACAAGGTACATACAGTACTCGTAGTAGATAAGGATAATCATTTGAAAGGCATCGTTGACCACTATGCCTGCATGGTATAATAAAGATGAAAATCAGAGAGATATTATTAGCATTCACGCTATGGCTTGTCAGTTCGCTGTGCAGCGCACAGACAAGCGATTCTATCATAGTCAACCAGCTTCGTGGGAAAGGCGTCAGCTTTTCTCACGATAATTCTGTTACGCTCCTGATGAGCGGACAGGAGAAATTTGATGATATGTTTCAGGCGATCCGTCAAGCCAAACACAGCGTTCATCTGGAATACTTCAACTTCCGCAATGACAGCATCGCCTCCCTACTCTTCGACCTCCTGGCTGAGAAGGTAAAGGAAGGCGTCAAGGTAAGAGCCTTGTATGACGGATTCGGAAACTCATCCAACAACAAGCCGTTGCGCAAACGGCATCTCAAGAAAATACGTGCCAATGGCATTGAAATATTCGAATACAAGCCGGTTAAGTTTCCATGGGTACATGCCATCTTCAACCGTGATCACCGCAAAATCGTGGTCATTGATGGACAGATTGCCTATACAGGAGGTATGAACGTTGCCGACTATTATATCAATGGTACAGAAGTAGTAGGCGAATGGCATGACATGCACTGCCGCATTGATGGTAGCGAGGTGAATACCCTGCAGAAGATATTCCTCAAGATGTGGAACAAGGTAAGTGGCCAGCATATTGACGGCGAAGAGTATTACCGCAAGGAGAAAAAAGATTATCTGGTAGAGAATCTCAAGCCCGACACCACGGCTACTGCCTATCATAAGACAGTGGGCATCATTAACCGTGAGCCCCATATCACCAAGGATATCATCCGTTATTTCTATGTGAACGCCATTAACGACGCACAGGATAGCATCAAGCTCATCAGTCCTTACTTCACCCTAAGCCACAAACTGAAGAAAGCACTGAAGAATGCGGTAAAAAGAGGTGTGAAGGTAGAAATCATGCTCTCTACCAAGAGCGATATTCCATTGACTCCAGATTGCGGTTTCTATAATGCCCATAAGCTAATGAAAGCTGGTTGCCATGTATGGATGTACACACCAGGCTTCCATCATACCAAGATTATCATGGTAGATGGAAAGTTCTGTACGGTGGGCAGCGCCAATCTCAATGCCAGAAGCCTTAGATGGGATTACGAAGAGAATGCTGTAATTGTAGACCCTTATACTACAGACCAGCTGGTAAAGCTCTTCGATGGAGAGAAGAAAGACAGTTTCCTGCTCAACGAGAAGAACTGGAGAGAATGGCGCACGGGGTGGCAGAGATTCAAGGGATGGTTTGCAGCCACCTTCCTGACCCCTTTCCTATAAATTTATAAAAAAAAGAAGATATAATGAATGAAGAAATGATGAAAGCAATGGCAGGGAAATCAATGCCCGAACTAGCCATTGTAGATAATAATACGCTGGCAGCATTGGGACTGAAAAGTCTGCTGGAAAGCGCTATTCCGATGGTAAGAATCAAAACCTTCGGTACATTCGGTGAATTTGAATCGAGTGTACCCGAGCGGTTCATGCACTATTTTGTAGCAATGCCTATCGTATTAGCGCATCGCAACTTCTTCATTGACGAAAAGCATCGCCATCATACCATCGTACTGACTCCCAGTTTCGATCCTAACTCGCAACTGCAAGGTTTCCACTGTATCTGTACCAACGTACCAGAAACGCAACTGATCAAGGAACTGATGAGTCTGCAACGTTCAGGTCACCCCCATGGTGAACATATTCCGAAGATGGATGACTCGTCTTCAAAAGAAAAAGTGTTGACTGATAGAGAAATCGAAGTTCTGTCCCTGATAGCACAAGGCAAAATCAACAAAGAAATTGCCGATCAGCTCTGCATCGGACTCACTACAGTGATTACTCATCGCAAGAATATCCAGGAAAAATTAGGAATTAAAAGCGTTTCTTCACTCACCATCTATGCCGTAATGCATGGATATGTGGATATCAACAGGATTTAAAGGGGCTGAATATCCCTAAAAAAGGTGATACCCGGTTTTCAAATACCTACATATAATGATAGTGCCTTCCTCACAGCTTGTGGGGAAGGCACTATCATTTTATAAAAAAATAACATTTCAATGATGACTGTTCCTAAGGAAAAACTAGAGTTTCACAGTGGAAATGTCAACCAGATTGTTCACGATGGCATAAATTGTCAAGCCTGCAGGAGAATGAATCTGAAGCTTTCGGGCGATATTTCTGCGGTGAGTGATTACCGTGTTGATAGATATAAAAAGATGATCCGCTATCTCCTTGTTGGTCATACCCTGAACCAAGGCTACAATCACATCTTTCTCACGGTCGCTCAACTGTTCGTCACTCATCGGAGTCTGATTAATCATGCTCGAAATCTTGGCACTCACATCATTCTGCTTCAGTTTCATTTCAGCATTTCTTACGGCAGGAATAAAGATTTCTTCCTCCACCTCAGAGTGATGGGTGAGCCATTCCTCATTATTATATATATCATAGAGGGTGGCACTAAGCTGGTTGTTATGCAGTCCATCCGAAGGCAGATATTTGATAATAATGCTCTTCAACTCTTTCAACTTCATATCCACCTGAACATGATGCTTCGAGAAGGTTTCAATATCAAATTTCGCACTGGCATTACCATCGATAAGTGCCTGAACATAAGGAAATACCATCTTTTCTTCATACTTCATGTGATTGGTGATGCTATGGGCATAATCATCATAGAGCTTCAGAATGAGGCGTGCCAGATTATCCTTTTCATCCAGCGCTTCAACCAGTTCCTTACGGATAAACGGCAACTGGAAATCTATGTAATAGGCGTGCGATGCCTTGAGATAATGCAAGAGGGTTGGCAACGATAAGCGGTCTGCATTGTCATACTCCTTGTAACCATTAATTGTAAGGTTTACTACAGCCAGAAACGTATAGGTATCTACGCTCTGCTCGTCGCAAACTTCACGCACAGTCTTGTCTCCAAAGCCCAGGTTGATGCCAAAACTGCCCAGGCTCTGCAAGATGTTGTAATTGTCTCTAATGATGCTGATCATCTTGTCGTCAGCTTCATACATCTTCTGATTTTTCATCTTCTTTTATCCTTAAATGAAAACATCCTTGTATCAAGAACATTCATAATGTTTCTATTT
>OOBJ01000275.1_pt1 | contig 45428 bp, 40 predicted proteins | sample 1671331 | NCBI WGS metagenome assembly OOBJ01 (sample SAMN06348145, study PRJEB24527) | human gut metagenome | biome: human gut; feature: ankylosing spondylitis patient; material: feces | host: Homo sapiens | place: China | collected 2015-10 | reverse complement strand
TATGAGATAAAAACTTATCTCATTCTCAATCACTTATAAAAAATACGTACTTTCCTATAAGGAAAGAGATAAGTTCAAGACAACCATCAACAACCTGATGAATAATAATGTATTTAATGATAAGGTTCTTGATTTTGCCATAGATTCTGCACTAAAAAAACTAAGTGCAGCACTTCTGAATATCGCAAATATAATAGAAGCTAAGCATGGGTCAAGTCTTTATGAAGACCTCTATAATAAGCAGTTGTTTGCCTATACTAATAAGATTGGGTCCTCTGTGTTGGAATCTCATAAGGAATGGAGAGAAAGGTATTTGGATGATGAAATAACCGAAGAATCGTTAAAAGTACATGTTCAGAAGGTTCTTATTGAACTCTTCAAGTCTGGCGTATTGGATAATATTGAGGTCAACGTCACCAAAAAGCAGAAGGATGACTATAAGACTGAAATTGATTTTTCCGAGCATGAAATTCCCAAGAAGATGAACGCCAATAAGTTGTATAACTGCTTTAGGAGCATTTGCATTTTTAAGGGTGGTAAGTATTCTCTAGATAAGGTAAAAGCCGGCAGACTGCTGTTTAAGATAAGAAAGGATGAGGATAAGATCTGTGCTTTCTTTAAGTTTGTTTTAACGCTTACTTATGTTTATCAGGATATTGATGAGTTGAGAGAAGCGAATAGAGTGCCTAGTAAGATATTTGATTTCGATTTTTCCAAAATAGAATGCAAATTTAGTGAAGAAGAAGCCAAGAAGTCTGGCATTAATATGCATGCACCAATGGTGCTCACAATTATAGATAAAATGAGTGAGAATATGCCTAAGGCTTACTGGGTATGTTTCTTCTGTGTGTTACTGGAAAAAGAATGGATAGAAGATAATGTGAATGCTTTTTGTAAAAAGATGAATTCAATCTTTAGTGTAGAGCTGGACAAAAGTGCATTGAGTAAAACTATAAATGAACTGGGAAACAAAATCGAGGAATGGGATAAAAGAGATAGAAGGCTGAAAGCAAAAAGAGAGTTTGGCTTAAAGTTCAAAAAATGTATCGATTTTTATGTTCAATATAAAATCGGCTCTTTTACGTAGGATATGAGCATAGATAATACCACAAAAAATACATAGATAATACCACAAATTAAAAAACTTAATACCACAAGCAAAAAAGATAGCACCACTCGTACCACATGGTATGGGCGGTGCTTTTGTTTTTTCCCTACCTTTGCATCGTCGAAGAACAAGAAAGCTCAGTAATTTTACAAGGAGATCTTGAAACAACTTCGTACATTTATTATATTATGAATACTCAGATTATGAGAGTGGTGCAGCAGGGCGAGACCTTCGCTGTGCAGAGTCAGAAAAGTGAGAACGGACAGATGATGAAATGCAACATCGTTCTCCAGGAGATGGGCGGCAAGTACGAGAACCAGTATGCTGCGGCAATGCTCGGCAACATTGCCCAGTGTAAGTTCGCTCCAGGAACATTGGTGGCGGTTACGCTCCGATTCACAACCCGTGAGTACAATGGTCAGGTTTACCAGGACATCCTGGTTACGGACATCGTGAAACTTGGCTAGTAACAAATCTTGAATTGAAATAGGTGGCGTGAGAATTGTCCCGGGATAATTTGCGCAAACTGAAACTTACGACACTTCTTTCGTTCAACCTAATTTTTAATTTAAGATTTTTATGAAAAAAGAACAGAATAAGCAGGTAAATAATCAGCAGGTTAATAATAACGGTTGCCAGCACGTGCAGCTGGGTGGTATGGCTTTCTATGATGAGAGCAAGTGTTTCCTCTTTGCGCCTAATGAACCTGGGGTGAGAGGCAAGGTGCCAGGGTTCCGTTCGCAGGGCGTTGCCCAGCAGCTTTCGGATGGTACTTTTGATTTCGTGGTTAAACCACAAATCCGTCCGCAGTCGGAACTGATCAGAAAGCTGGCTCACGGACGTGTGAGTAAGACTAAGGACGGAGCTATTCAGCTCACCCTGAAGGTGTTTTGCGACGAGGGAATCAATATCGGCAGCACTCTGGAAAAGGAGGCTGAAGAGGCTGCTGATGCGGTTGTGGATTATCAATTGAAACGATAGAGGATATAAATGTTCAACTAGAATGACAGTTAAAAAACACATAGATGAGTTGCTATTTAATTAAGGTGGAGAACGGGCACAAGGTTGCCCGCTCCATCACCTCGGAAGAGGAATACAAGTTGATTCGTGGAAGCTACGAACAGAAGGCAAATCTGCGACTGGCTCGCGAAGGAAATGACGGGGCGAAGCGAAGACTGGTGCAGTTTAACTATTCCGGACATTATCCGCAGGGCGTGGTGAAGGGAATGAAGCTGCCAAGCCGGGCTTTCGGCTTCGATTTGGATGACAAGCAGGACTTTGAGAAGGCGGCGAAGCTGATGCTGCAGGAGCCGGAAAAGTATGGTCTGCTGATGCTGGAACGCAGTGCACGACAAGGCGGTCATGCGGTTTGCAAGCGAGAGATGGGTAAGACTATCCTGGAGAACCAGGTAAGAATTTCCAAGATGATGGAGTGCGAGATGGATACTTCGGCACACGATATTAACCGAGTATATTTCACGACTTCGGCTGATGCAGACGATTTACTCTTTCTGTCTCCTGAGCTCTTCAAGGATAATTATGAGGAAGCTGCCGTGGCTGCTGAAGGCAAAGTGCTGGAAGAGCGTGAGAAGTATGGACAGGAGGAACTGCCTCCAGGGGCGCATAAGGCGAATAAGCATTACAAACCATGGTTGGAAGAAGTGGAGGAGAAGACTCAGAATTCTCTGAAAGCTCAAGCGAATCAGAACTCTCTGAAGGTTCAAGGCTCTCAGAATTCTTCTAAGAATCAGGCTCAGCTTGCTTCTGCTTCTCCATCTCCATCATCCTCTCCTTCACCATCACCCTCTTCATCCTCCAGCAATGATTACCTCGGAATCCCGTATTCCGAAATCATCCAGAAGTGGTGGCAGATGTTTAATGATGGGCATGAGCCTATGCGTTCCAATCGGAACACTTTGACCTTTGAACTTGCCGTGAACCTGCGCCACATCTGTGGCTTCGACCGCAATCTGCTGGCTCAGGTGATTCCCTGCTACGATGGTTTTCCCGAGCAGGAGAAGATGGCTTGCATCAACTCGGCGCTGAACGAGAAAATCACCCAAATGCCTAAGCGACTGAAAGATGTGCTTGCCGCCATCCGGCAGGAAAAGCTGAAGCTGGGTGCGGCAAAGGGCGGAAGTTCCGAAGGCAGCGATGCGCTGGTGAATGCGCTGGACGAGGCGAATGCACAGGACGAACAGTTCTATTTCAACGCATTGCCTAAATTGCCGCAGGGGGTGCGTGACTCGGTAAATGCAGTAGGTCCGGCTCTAGCCCTGCCCGTGATTACCGCCATCTGTCCGGCAATCGGAATGCTGGCTACGGGCGTCAAGGTGGCCGTTCATGGCAAGATGAACTCCCTGAACCTCATTTCCTACATTGCCGGTGATTTTGCCTCAGGCAAGGGAAGCATCGACCCGGTGATTGACGCATGGACTTCGGAAGTGAAGGAAATGGACAAAATGTACCAGCAGAAGGAGGACGAATGGAGAGCCAAGAAACGTGCGGCTAAGAACAAGAAGGAGCAGCCCGAAGAGCCGAAACTGCCCGTAAGATGCCTGACGCTGAACAACACCGTGGCGAATCTTGCCGAGCGATTGGCTAACACCGAGGGCAAGCACGCCTTCTCATTCACCCCGGAAGCTGACACCGTGGCGCAGAAGTGGAAATCGGCGATGAGCGACTTTTCCGTGATGTTAAGACAAGCGTATGATGGTACGAGCTACGAACGTGAGGCAAGAAGTGCAGATGCTGTGAATGTTCACATAGACAGACTGTTATGGAACGTTGTGATGTGTGGAACGCCCGATGCACTTTATAGAGTGGTGAACAACTATACGGATGGTTTCCAAAGCCGAATCGTAGTGGCTCGCACACCCGACAATACCTTCACTCCGCTTACGGAAAATCTCTTTGTTCTTACCGAATCGCAGCGTGAACACATCCGGCAGATTGCCCACCTGCTTCCTTTGATAGAGGGCGAAGTAACGCTTCCAAAACTGGAGACAAAGGGCAGGGAGTGGCTGGAGCAGATACGATTGGAGACCATGAAGAATGATGACAAGGTGAAAGCCCGTCAGCGTTTCCGAATCTGTCCTACCACAATGCGAATGATGACTTGCATCATGCTCTGCAAGGTGGTAGAATCGCTGATTCAGAAGCATGGGTTTCAGGGCGCAGAGAAGCTGTTGAAGCAGAACCCGCTGTTATGGAAGGAGTTGATAGTAAAGATGCAGACACCAACCATGCTTGCAGCCTTCAACATCCTGGCAGATTATCAGTTGGACAATGCACTCTACTTCTTCCGTAGTCGCATAGAGGATGCATTCTCATCCAAGAGTTATTGCGGTCAGTCACCATACGACCGTTCACGACGTGGAAGAAATGACTCTATTTTCGAGCGACTGGACGTTACTTTCACCTTTGAACAGGCCGAGCAACAGAGTGTTGCCGTAAAGGGTGCCAGTTCTACACGTGAATCGGTAAAACAAATGCTGAAGAACTGGAAGCGTCAGGGATTGATAAGCGTTTTGCCTGACAAACGCTATCAGAAAGCATCATCTACCGTCTAATCGGTGTCATTAAGGGTCAAGGTCATTAAGGGTCATTAAGGTTTTTCAATTCAACCTAATCCTTAATGGCCACCCCTTAAACCCATTATTAATTATTAATTATAAATTATCATGAACATCAATATATTCCGTCGCCGCTTCACTCCATGGAGTGTGGATGGCACAATGTTGATAGGTGGCAAGATTTTCTGCGACACCTTAGAGCGCCCTGGCCATTGTCTGCCAGCAGGCCGTTACAAGATTTCTCTCATTCCTGTAAGACAAATGAAGGAGGTGGAGAAAAAGAATTATGAAAGAGGGAAATATGAAATCGTCATCAAGCCGGTTATTCAGTTCAGATTAGCTACTGTGCCTCGTTCTCCAGGTCACCGACCTCGCTTCGTGCCAGGCAATGGTCCGCTTCGCTTGCGATATAAGAGTATCATTCTGGGCAAGTCCCGTTATACGGGAATCGTAACTCAAACGGCAGAATGCTACGATTCTTTTTGCAGGCTATTGGAGAAGTACATGAAGCTCATGATGAACCGCCGCCGCCCTTGCCATATTAATCTGTATATCAGAGATTGGGGCGTTGACGAAATTCCACTGAAGTATTTGCTTATTTTCCAGTAGATTCCCCTCAATAAGGTATTTCTAAAATTCCAATCGATTCTTAAAAATCAAGATTATCATGCGTAAGATTAAGGAAATCATTATTCATTGCAGTGCGACCCGAGAAGGTCGCAACTATACCGTTGCCGACATCGACCGCTGGCATCGTGAGCGTGGCTTTTTCTGCATCGGTTATCATTTCGTAATTTATCGTGACGGCAACATCCACGTGGGCAGATCAATGGAGGAAGTTGGCGCCCACTGTAAGGGACACAACACCGTGAGCATCGGAGTATGCTACATCGGCGGGCTTTCCAAGGATGGCAAGCCGAAGGACACCCGAACCTCCGAGCAGAAGGCGGCGCTGAAAGCGCTCATAGAACAGCTGAAGGAGGAATATCCCGAGGCGACAGTTCATGGCCACAATGAGTTTGCCGCCAAGGATTGCCCTTGCTTCAATGTGAAGGAGGAATTTGGCGAGTAAAACATAAAAAGAAATAGTGAACGCACTGCGTCCACTATTTCTTTTTCTAATCTATCTCATTGTAGAGATAAATTAGAGTTCAATACATTTAATCGTCATTTTATCTCATTCAATAGAGCATTTTCATTATATGCGATCCTTGTTGCGAAGTCTTCATACGAGTTACAATCTCTTGGTATAGAAACTGCATGTAAAGATAGAGCTCCCAAGTAGCTATCTTTATGCATCCTTTGAGAAATAACTTTATTGGCGTCACCTACATAAGGACATATAACACCACCCTTAGGTGCTTTTAATCTATACATATATGCCATAATCTGATGTACATCTTCGCGGTCAATGTCAAGGTGGTCCCCATTAATGGCAAGTTTTTTATATTTTGCATCAAGTACAATATCATCTTTCCCAAAATCAGGAAATCTTTGTCCTCCATGTTCAAAGAGATAGATTGCACCAATTCCTAACTTATTTTCAGGATGTGTAAATCCTACTTCGCACAATAGAGTGTTTAGATATTCTTCCCACAACCATGCTCCATCAAAGAGAATTCCATAAATCCTGTCATCGTTAGTACCGTACTTGATTTCTTCCTGACGAAGAATCTGGACGCATAGTTTTTGTAAAGCTGTGTATTCTGTATAAAAAGGATGATTACAAGGAAGTAGATTCTCTTGTATAATCTTTATTCTTTCTGTATGACAGTAAGATGGAGTATATGAAACAATCTTTTTGATGCAATCATCCACAACCTTGTCAGACGATAATATTATATTACCTGTCGGCATAGTTTTTATATATTCTATTGTGTGTCTGATGAGTTCCGTTATCGAATTGTCAAAACTGTATTCTTTTGTATTATATGCAACAGTTCCTCGGAAAGGAATATTCTCTCTAATGTGGCGACTGATGTCTATGGTACCATGAACATTAGCGTCATTGTGTCTGAATCTTCTGTATTGTTTAAATACGCCTTGACGCATTGCTTTTTTCAACATAGCCGGGAACATATAAACAAGGAACTCAAAAACATTATCTTCTGATGATGTAAAATCTAGATTGAAGATATTGTACGAAAATACTTTCTGTAGCATATAGTGAAGAAAGTAATCGTGTCCATGATTGTCAAAACGTGAATATATCTTCAGTTGTTGGTTCTTGCGTCCTACAAACCCCATTATATTCCCCGTCTTTAATCTAGCAGAATTTTCATCTTCAGCATAGATATCTACAATTGTATTATCGCCAATCATATCATCGGTATCATCTATGCTCAATGGGAAAATAAGCAGATGCTCATTTTCCTCACATAGTTGTCTGATGGGTTTGTTGGCAATAGGAAGTAGGTCTGCTGCTTCATGAAGAGGGCAGACCTTTCCTTTATAGTTATTATCTGGAATTGTTATCATTAGTCAACAACATCTACAGTTTTATTGTTCAACGAATCAAAATACACGTTCTTAAACTCTTCTACTTTTGCTTCTGCATTGCTATAACCACGAAGATATTCTTTTAGAAGAACTTCTATATGCATATCCCATAATGCCGTAAAATCGCCATTATAGTGTTCTTTGTCTAACTTCAAGAAATAAGCTGGACCTATTTGATAAGCGGAGCCAAGACCACGAGTTTTGAATATTTCTTTATTTAAAGCATTCATAACTCTGATAGCTTTTCCGCAAGTATCATGATCAAGTTTTTCTGAAAGCATTTCTAAACGATCTTCTGGTTTTATCTCCTTCCATGCAAAACGTCTGCGTAAGGCAAAATCCATACTTTCCACGCTTCTGTCGATATCGTTCATTGTTGCAAGAATATATACATTCTCTGGTACAAAGAATCCATCAGCAAAGACATCATCCTTATTAATGAGATTTTGATATTGTGTCTTTACTTTACCTTTCTCGCCCCTGTAGCCCGGGTCGATAGCATAGAAAAGTTCACCAAATATCTTAGACAGATCGCCACGATTGATTTCATCAATAATAAACACATATATTGAACCTTTGCTTAAACGTAATAATCCTTTTTTGCAAAATGTTTTGAAAGCTCCATCCATTCGTTCAAAACCAAGCATGTCTCCTTTCTTTATCGGTCTTAATCCTTCCACAAAATCTGTATAGTCATAAGATGGATGAAACTGAACGAATTCTACTTCAGCATCCATGGCTTTAGCTATTTCTTTTGCCAGGAAAGTCTTGCCTGTCCCTGGAGCACCAGTAAGAACAAGGTTCTTATTTGCTTTAAGAAGTTTAATATATGATTGAATATTTTCCATATTACGTGTTTGGATTTCTGATAAGTTTTTTAAAAAATCACGAACCTGCCATGGGTAAGTACAAATATCATAGACAGATTTATTTTTTAATTTATCTTTGAAATAAGACAATAGTAGATGGCTACTTTTGAACCAGCTGTTAAAATCAACTTCTGGAACGTCTTCAACCCCTGCATTTCGCAAGAGATTAAAAGTTTCATTTAAATAATCCTCTTGTATTATAGTACAAAGCAAGTTTGGCTGCAGTGAAGCTATAAGACGATTGGTGGCAGCCCTTCTGTCCTGATTAGTTCTTTGTCTTAAAAATGTCTTGATATTATTATAGACATCCCATAATGGCTTATCTTGGCTTTCGGCAATTACTTTCAGCATTGGAGCCAATTCTTTCCAATCTTCCTTTATACTATTCTGTTCTTCTTTTGTAAAATAACCTTGCTTTAACGAAGATACACATTGATCTCCTCCTCGTTCAAAAAACTCGTGGAACAGGTTTTTGTCCCAGTCTTGCCAATTTTCGCAAGATTGGGCACTTTCTATAAATCTAGGCACATAGTAACTGTAGTTATCATGCCATTCTTGCCAAATTTCTATCTTGCTAATAATGTCTTGTAATTCCATAATTATATATACTATATTTTGACGTTATTTTAATATTTCTTGCCAATGTAAAAGCTGTTTATCATCGGCTGAGAATATGTTTTAAGTCTTTTTGCAAATACTCAATCTCTTCGTAACCATCAGCATGCAATTGCTTGTCGAGAATGTCTGTTTTATAGGCGATTCCCGTTCCTTTACATAATGAAGTACCAATGTGTAGAATCAATTTGTAGAGTTGATGCCCTTGAATATGCAAGTAAGCATTCTTTTCTGTTAGAGCACACGTATTATTGGCGGGTTGTTCTGGGAGACTTTCCAATGCTTTTTTGAACAGCGAGTCCACTTCTTCCAGATAGACCTTGCCATTATCTATAAGGTTTGAACGTTTGAGCTGTAATGGAATGCAAGCATTAAACTTTGAAATATTCCATAGCTTGTTCAAATTGCCATTTGTAGAATAATGAATGAGATAAGTCAATGGCTTATATACTATCTTGGAAAAAGAACTTAGGAACACTTTTATGTCAAAGTTTTCTTGTTTCATGATTTGTTCCATTCCTTTGCTTAGATGGGATGATTCACACAGATGATTCTCCCACGAATATGCATACGTCTGGGCAATGTGGTTTACCGCAGATAATCCTTCTTCACCTCTCAGCAGACGCAGGTCGCTATCTATGCAGATAAAAAAACTATCTGTTAGATAGGGCTTGAACCTAAGGCATTGTTCGCATCCTCGTGTATCTGTTCCCTTATTGTTTTTGCTATAATATATGTAGCGGTATCGCCCTGGCTTGACGTTTTGGAGCTGATAGTCCCAAAACGTCTCGTCTTCTTTGTCCTCCAAATGAACGATAGCTTGATAGCGGTTTGTAGAGGCCAGGTTGCGATAGAGCATAGCTTGTTTTTTTATCCAATCCATACGCTCTCTTATTTCGTTATATTCTCCATGTACCAAACCTTATCTCCCCATCCTTCACCAAAGAGGGCAGGAGAATGGGTGGTGATGAAATATTGTGCCTTGCCATTCAGATGAGTGAGCAGGTTGACCAGCTCGAATTGCCATTCTATGTCCAGTGAATTTTCTGGTTCATCTATCATTACCACGGCTTCGCTGCCGTTCAGCAGGAACACTCGCAGCAAAATCAGTAAAATCTGCATTTCGCCAGAAGACAAGGCTTCTACAGGTAATGTGCCATAGTCGTTAACTACTGTAAACTTGCTACCTTCTATCTCGATGTGTTTACCCGTTAACGAGAAGAGTTTGTTAATGGTTTTCTGAAAATCAACCATCTTGACCTTCATCTCCATCTGTTTTTCCTCGGTGCTGTCTATCATAGACATACGGAAACTCATGAGCGAGGGACCGGTCTTCATATCGTATATATAGTAATCCAAATCCTGCGAAAGAGCGGTGGCTGTCTTGCGCTTGTCTCTCATCGCAATGTTGTCGATGGAAGGAAGGTAAATGATGTGCTCCTTGCGTTCTTTGTCGTCCGATAATGACTGATATAGATTCTTCAGGAATGTGGTCTTTCCACTTCCGTTGATTCCCATGATGATGTTGACATCATCATGGGGTTGGAACTGAACGTGGCGTTTGTTCCAAATTTCAATATCTATATGATTCAATATTTTCTGTGCCATATTATCTGCGTTGTATTTTATTTATTGATTCTGACGAGTTATTCCTGCTGCAAAAAAAAAAATCATTTTCCGATGCAAAAATGCTTGAAGATATTGTTCAGCGTTTCCTGGCTACTGATCTGTCCGCCAGTGATTTCACCCAATTCTTCCAATACCATCTTGAGGTCTTCGGCTATGATGTCGCCGCTCATGCCCATTTCCATCGACTCCAATACTCGGGAGAGGGAATCATGGGCACGGAGAAGGGCCTCGTAATGGCGGGCACTCGTTATGATGACGTCGTTCTCGGTAATCTCAGGAATATCAGCGGCTTTTACTAATGCCTGCTCCAGGGATGAAACGTTCTCGCCTGTGCGGGCACTGATGAAGAGTGGGGCTTCTGGTTCGCTGGAATCTGAGCCGCAGGAATGGGTGAACTTATCAAACGCAAGTTTATCATTCTCAAGTTTATCCATCTTATTAAATACTACCAGCAGCTTCTTGCCCTGGTTCTTCTGCTTCATCTCCTCGATTTCTGAGGCTGACGGTTGCTCATCCAATAGCCAGATTACTATCTTCGCTTCTTCCATCTTCTGGAAGGTGCGCTCTATTCCGATGTTCTCTACTACATCATCCGTCTTGCGGATTCCGGCTGTGTCAATAAAGCGGAAGGTGATTCCGTCGATGAGGGTGGTGTCTTCGATTACGTCTCGGGTGGTTCCGTGAATGTCGCTCACGATTGCCTTCTCCTCGTGGAGCAGACGGTTGAGCAGGGTGCTCTTGCCCACATTCGTCTTGCCTACGATGGCTACGGCTACTCCCTGCTTTAGGGCATTGCCGGTTTCGAAGGAGTGGGCGAGGGTGGTAATCTTGTGATTGATTTCTTCGGCTAGAGCCTGGAGATCGCTGCGGTCGGCAAACTCCAGTTCTTCGTGGTCGCTGAAGTCGAGTTCCAACTCCAGGAGCGAAGTCATCTTTAATAATTTTTCGCGCAGCAGGGAGAGTTCATTGCTGAAATGACCCTTCAGTTGGCTGAGCGCCATCTTGTGGGTTGCCTTGTTGGTAGAGGCGATGAGATCAGCTACGGCTTCTGCCTGAGAGAGGTCCATCTTGCCGTTGAGATAGGCACGACGGGTGTATTCGCCCGGTTCTGCCTGGCGACATCCTACCTCCGTAAAGCGATGGAGAACCTGCTGAAGAATGTATCGGCTGCCATGACAGGAAATCTCGGTGGAGTTCTCGCCTGTATAACTGTGGGGTGCACGGAACACGCTCACCAGTACATCATCAATGGTGTTGCCATCCTTATCCTTGATTTCGCCATAATGCAGAGTGTAGGGCTTGGCTTCTTCCAGGGATTTGCCGTTGGCAGACTGGAAGATTTTGTCGGTGATGGTAATGGCGTTAGAGCCACTGAGTCGGATGATTCCGATTGCACCGCCGGCTGGAGTTGCCAGGGCGCAGATACATTCTTCTTGATTCATTTTTTTATTGTTTAAATTCTATCTAATACAACCTTGATGAGATTGTCGATGGTGCTCTTATAGCCTGTGTTGGCGCTGAGGGCTCGACGGTTGGCGATGACCATGCAGCAGGTTAATGCCTTGTGACCGAGGAGGAGAGAAAGACCGGCAAGGGCTGAACTCTCCATCTCGAAGTTATTGACGCGCAGGCCGTTATACTCAAAATTCTCAATTTTCTGGTTAAGCTCCGGATCGGCAAGAGGGGCACGGAGTTCTCTGCCCTGCGGACCGTAGAAACCGCCGCAGGCGATGGTGATTCCGCGAACCATGTCGTCCCCGGCAATCTGATTGAGCAGCTCCGGGTCGTTGTCTACGCAGTATGGATTTCCTATCTGGTCGTTCCACTTCACCTGGCGCTTGAACTCAGCCTCGGTCTCGAGGTCGCAGATTTCATTGCGGCGGGCATAGAAGTTGATGAGTCCGTCGAAACCGATGCTCTTCTGTGAAGCGACGAAGGTTCCGGCAGGACAGTTGAGCTGCAAGCCTCCACAGGTTCCGATGCGCACGAGGGTGAGGGTGGTGTGCTCCGGTTTTTCGGTGCGGGTCTTGAAGTCGATGTTTTTCAGTGCATCCAGCTCGTTGACCACGATATCGATATTGTCGCATCCGATTCCGGTGCTCTGCACGGTGATTCTCTTGCCTTTATATGTACCGGTGATGGCGTGGAATTCGCGGCTTGCCACCTCGCATTCCTTCTCCTCGAAATGGGATGCTACGAGAGCTACGCGACCTGGGTCGCCTACGAGAATTACTTTATCCGCCACCTGTTCCGGGCGTAAATGGAGGTGGAAACAACTTCCATCTTCATTGATGATCAATTCTGATTCTGCAAAATATTTGCTCATAATTCCAATTGTTTTGATTGTTAGTAACTGTTTCTTTCCTTTATGTAAAGTACAAAGTTAGCATTATTTCCTGGAATGTGCAAAGGTTTTACGGTTTTTTAAACAATTATTTTCGAGAAACATTAAGAAGAGTTAAAATAAAGAAGAGAGATGCAAGGATTTGCGGACTGCTGCATTTTACTAGCAGATGAAATTTAAAAGAAGAGATTATGAAAAAGAATAACATGATGAAGTCTGCCGTGCTGATGATGCTGGCAGCTATGGCTATCAACTCTTGTTCTACAAGCAAAAACGTGAATAAGGAAATCAAGGACGAGAACCAGGTGGCTCGCCCTGACAATAATATGGATATGGACGAACAATATCTGACTCTATCGGATGCTCAGCTCGACATCCTGCAGAAGAACAACAAGTTTGCCTTCAACCTCTTCCAGAAGGTTTCGGGAATGGATTCGAAGGTGGTTTCGCCTATGAGCGTTTCCTATCTCATGGGTATGTTGGCAAACGGTGCTGACGGTGAAACCCAGCAGGAAATCATGAAGGCGATTGGCTGCGACGGGGTGAGCGTGAAGGAGCTGAACGAGCTTTACAAGTCGCTGATCATGAGTGCTGGAAAATTGGATAAGCAGACCACTGTTAATATCGCCAACTACGTGTCTGTCAATAAGAAATATCAGTTGGATAAAGATTTTGTCAAGTCTGTTTCTGACAATTATCAGGCTGGAATCGAGAGCCTAGACTTCAATTCGCAGAAGTCAGCTGACCGCATTAACTCCTGGTGCAAGAAGCAGACGGAGGGAATGATTCCGAAGTTCATCGACCGCATGGAGCCTAGTGCTGTTTCCTATCTGCTGAACGCCATTTACTTCAATGGCACCTGGATGAAGGAGTTTGACAAGAATGACACGAAGCTGGAGAATTTCCGTGGTTATACGCGCGATATCCAGAAGGTGGAGATGATGCATCAGAAAGAGAAATTCGACTATTATGAGAATGAAACCTTCAAGGCGGTGCAGCTGCTCTACGGCAACGGAACCTACTGCATGACCGTCATGCTGCCTAACGGGGGCAAGAGCATCGACGATATGATGAAGGGAATGGATGCTGAAAAATTCATGACAATGATGGGAAATGTGGAGGAGTGCAAGGTAGATTTAAAGCTGCCTAAGTTTATCACAGAAATGGAATTGCCGCTCAACGACATCATCAGTCAGCTGGGAGCGCCATCTATCTTCAACCCATCGAAGGCAGATTTCAGCCGTTTCGCCAAGGGCGATTTCTTCGTGAGTCAGATGCTGCAGAAGGCAAAGATAGAGGTGAGCGAAAAGGGAACCGAGGCTGCCGCCGTTACCGGAGCCATCATGGTGGCATCCCTAGGGCCAAGAGAGGAGCGCAGTGTGGTTTTCCATGCTGATCGTCCGTTTGTCTATACGATTACCGACCAACAGACCGGCGCCATCCTCTTCATGGGACAGTTTACGGGAAAATAAAATAAGAAAATTACACGAGAAATAAATATAGTTGAAGGGGGAAAAGCTCATTTCTAAATCCAGAGCTTTTCCCCCATTTTCTTATTCTTTTCGTAAAAACTTGCTTACTTTTTTATCTTTTCCAGATATCCGGCAGCTCGCTTATCGCCCAGCTCTTCTGCCTTTTTCAGATTCTTGATGGCTTCTGCCTTCATGTTCTTCTCCTTATAGAGCAGACCGAGGAGGAGGTAGCCGTCAGCATATTCAGGGGCTAACTCAATGCAGCGGGATGCGGCACTAATTCCCTCATCATAACGCTTTACTCGCAAATCCAGACTTGCCCACTCGGCAAAGAAGGTTGGCTCCTTTGGCGCAAGATAGCAGGTTCGGGCAATGTCGAACAGCGCCGGCTGCCACATTCTCAGCTTGGTTTCGCACTGATAGCGGGCATAGAAGAAGGCTGGATCTACCGGGCGCGCAATGCTGTCGTACATATTGAAGTCCTGAACGGCACGGCGATACTGCCCCTTGCCTGCCAGATATTGACCACGAGCCAGATAGTATGGACCCGCCATGTTGGTGCGGGCTCCCACGCTGACGGCACTGTCGAGCAGCATTTCAATCTCAGAATCTGGAGCTTTCAGCCTTGTCTTTGCCTGCGCAGCCTCCAGATAGAGCTCACCGCTATTGATAGGAGTCTTGGTCAGGTCGAGGAAGATATTGGCTGCATCTGCATAATCGCCCTTGGTGAAGAGGATTCGGGCTTCCTGATGCTTGTAGACCGGCTGAGCCTTGATGGCGTAAGCCTGGCGAGCCTCGTCAAGCGCCTTGTCCAGTGTCCAGGCTGTATAAACGGAATCACCCTTATAGATTATCTTCTGATAGATGATGTCAGAATAATTCGAATGAGCCTCGTCCTTGGCTGCAGACTTCTTAATGCCGGTTTCCATCATTCGGGCAGCCTCTTCATACTTGCTGTCGTTCACCAGGTCGAACGCCTTTTCCTTATATCCGAAGGCAGATGTAGGGAATTTCTCGATGAATTCGTCAGCATACTTGTCATAATCCTGCATTTTCAGCTGACCCTTCTTCAGGGTCATCATGGTCATGGCTTCCTGCTCTGTATCAGGCAGGGCTGTGCGAATGGAAGTCTCTCTCAGGGCTGCATCGAGCGATGAAAGACCGGAAACTTTCAGCTGACTGGCGTAGTTGGCGTCAATCGCCGTGGTCTGACCGTTGCTGTGCATCAGTCCTATCACCTGCCCGTTCTTGTTGACGAAAGGACAGCCTACCGCATTCTCAGGAACTCCCGTAGAGAAGATGTAGTAGTTGTAGGATGTAAGGAATTTCTCTACACTCGTGATGCTTTCCTGCTGGAATGGCGACTTCTTGATAGAGTAGGGAACGAGCCACACTTTCTGTCCGGCTTCCGTCTCCTTTGCAGCGATGGTAGCCGCAGCCGTATTCGCCTTGATTCTGAATTTGGCAACATCATAAAGCTCATCAGCTCCCATGATGGCGTCAACTTCATACGATTTTCCCGTGGCGTCGACCACACTGGCCTTGGTGGCTCCCACGAAAGGCTTGAAAGTACTGATGGCAGTACCCTTGTTATCAATAAACACTCCTTGTGTAGATGATATGATGGCGCCGTCCTTATTGAATGTAGTCAAGGTGAAGACGCTTTTGGCAACCTTCTGGACAGAGCCCGGTTGCGCAAGGACACTCGATGCTCCCAGCATCAGAGTCAAAATTATTGTATTGATTCTTTTCATATCTATTATTTGGCATGTTTGTTTATCAGCTCCCTGGCATTAGCCAGCGCCGCCTGGCTGATGTCGCTTCCGCTGAGCATCTGGGCGATTTCTTCCACCCTCTGTTCAGGAGTCAGTTCCCGCATCTGCGAGATGGTTCCGGTCTGGGTTTCCTCCTTCATCACCTTATAGTGATGGCTGCCCATGGCTGCTATCTGAGGCAGGTGGGTGATGGAGATGACCTGACGGTTCAGGTTGCCCATCTCGGTCATGATTTCTGCCATCTTCTCGGCAATCTTTCCGCTGACTCCCGTATCGATTTCGTCGAAGATGATGGTTGGCAGTTTGACAGCGCCGCTGATCATCGCCTTGAGCGAGAGCATCACGCGGGCTATTTCGCCACCGGATGCTACCTGGCTGATAGGCTGGAGAGGGGTGCTGCGGTTGGCGCTGAAGAGGAAGCTTACCTTGTCGGCACCGTCCCTGCTGAGCGGTTTCTCGGCAAATTCTATCTCAAACCGGACGTTAGGAATGCCGAGCGGGATGAGACGGTTCTTCATCTCCGTCTCGATTGCCTTGGCGGCTTTCTTGCGCAGATTCGTCAGCGCATAGGCTGCCGACAATGCCTTGAGCTGCTTGTCGGTTACTTCCTTCTGCAAGAGCCTGATGTCCTCATCGCCATTGTCAATATGGTCCAGCTGTTGAGCCAGACGTTCACGGGTTTCGATGAGTTCCTCTACGGTCTCTACATGGAATTTCTGCAGCAATGCGTTGAGCTTATCCAGTCGGGAATTGAGCTGTTCCAGGCGGGCTGGGTCGAAATCTATCCGGTCCAGGCTTCGGCTGATTTCCTGCGCAATGTCCTTCAGTTCGATGTAGCTGGAATCCAGGCGGTCGGAAAGTTCAGCCACTTCGGGGTAGACCTCCCTGATGTCGCTGATGCTGTTGCTGGCATTGCGCAGCAGCTGCAGGATGCTTCCCTCATCGCCCGAAAGCGAATGGTCGGCTTCGTAGAGAGCTGATTTGATTTCTTCCGAATGGTTCAGGGTCGCTGATTCCTGCTCCAGTTGCTCAAGTTCGCCTGCTTCCAGATGTGCCTCGTCGAGTTCCTTATACTGGAATCGCATGAACTCCTCGTTCTCACGGTTTCTGTTGAGCTCCTGCTCCAGCCGTTCCAGCTCAGCCTGGGCTGAGCGGTATTGCTGATAGGCAGCCTGGTAGGTCTTGATCTGAGCTGCGTCCTTAGCCAGGATGTCTACCACGTTGAGTTGGAAATCTTCCTTCTGCAGCAGCAGGTTCTGATGCTGCGAATGAATGTCCACCAGCTGTTCGCCCAGTTCTCTCATCTTGGTCAGGGGAACCGGAGTGTCATTGATGAAAGCCCTGCTCTTGCCGGCACTGGTCAGTTCACGGCGGATGATGGTGTCTTCTGCATCAAAATCGATGTCGTTGTCGTCGAAGAAACCCTTCATGTCGTATCTGGAGAGGTCGAAATGAGCCTCAATCACGCAACGGTCCTTGCCCGACTTGATGGCCTTGCTGTCGGCACGGTTGCCCAGCAGCAGGCCGATGGCTCCGAGGATGATGCTTTTGCCTGCACCCGTTTCGCCAGTGATGACAGAGAAGCCTGGATACAGTCTTATATCCAGTTCGTCTATGAGCGTAAAGTTTCTAATATACAGTTGCTTGAGCATAATTCATTAAATCTTTTTCTAACCCTGGCAGAAAGCCGGGGGCTTATTCCTTTATCTTGTCCCAGAAAGCGCTTTGAGACGGGTTGATGCTGAAGAGAAGTTCGTAGATGGCTTCCTTCTCCTTCTGGGTTCCATGACCCTTGTAGATGTTGGCAAGCTCATCCTTCTTGTAATCAGTCCATATCTGTGGCAGCAGACTGAGCGGACGGTTTTCCCTCGCTTTCCGGAGAAGGGTGGTAAGAGCCGTAGTAATCTCGCCCCGGCCTCGTTCCACGTTGCTTGCCATCTCGTCCAGCCCCTTGCGGTAATAATCATACTGCAGCTGGCGGTAGGGTTCCATGGCGCCGTCCAGATAATCGGAGATAATGGCAAAGCGGTTCTTGGAATCGGCAAATGCCTTCCATCCCGGATAATCGAGGTTCTGGGCGTTGTTGGCAAGGTTCATGCATCTTTGAAGCACATCTTCGCCACCCTTGGGCGCAAACGTGTCGAGGTCAAGACCTATGATGAGATAGGCATAATAGGCGCAGAGAGCCGTCAGCTGATTGTCTATCTGCTGCTCGTTGAACTCCAGCTGGTCGAACTCGGCAAACTTGAACGTGAAGTTCTGGTCCACATTATTATATATGGTGGTGGTGTAGGCCGAATTATAGACCGGTCGGTTAGCCTGGATAAGCGCCTTGCATGTAAACATGTTTGCATCTTTATCATACTTGCTTACCGTAATGTTGAAATTACAGACGATGCGCTCTTTCCTGGCAAACTGCAGATGGGTCCATTGGCGGTCGTTGAGAAACTGCTCCAGAGTCTGCTGCAGGTTTTCGAAGACGCTCTTGTCCGTGCCCGAAATCTGGGCGTGGTTGATCGTGACCTTGGCCTGGAGCTCCTGCGCAGAAACTGTCTGTACGGTACAGAACAGAATCCATACCATACAGACAGCTTTCATCCACTTACAGGATTTTTGCCAATTCGTTGATGATGTCTTTAGCCACCTCAGTCTTTGGTTTCTTCTCATATTCTTTCTTGCCCTTTTCTGAGATAATCGTTATCTGATTGTCGTCCGTGCGGAATGTGGTTCCCGGATTGCGGGTGGAGTTGAGCACGATGAAGTCGGCATTCTTCTTCTGTCTCTTCTTCTGTGCGTTGGCTTCCTCGTCGTTGGTTTCCAGGGCGAAAGCCACGATTCGCTGGTTCTTCTGCTTCATCTGTCCCAGGGCAGCAGCAATATCGTGCGTAGGCACGAGGCGCAATTCCAGGTCGTCCTTCTCACGCTTGATTTTCCTGTCGGCAACGGCATTCGGCTTGAAGTCGGCAACGGCAGCACAGAGGATGGCTGCATCTGCCTGCTGGAAAGCCAGGGTAGAGGCCTGATACATTTCTTCGCAGCTCTCCACATCAATGCGGTTGATTCCGGGACTGCACGAGAGCGCTACGGGACCGGCGATGAGGGTTACGTTGGCGCCACGGCGCAGGCATTCCTCAGCCAGGGCGAATCCCATCTTGCCGGAAGAATAATTGCCGATGAAGCGCACCGGGTCTATCTTCTCATAGGTGGGTCCGGCAGTAATCATCACGTTCTTGCCCTTCAGGTCTTCCTGCTCGCTGAAGAATCGTTCCAGATACTCCACGATGATGTCGGGTTCTTCCATGCGTCCCTTGCCTTCCAGTCCGCTGGCAAGGAATCCCACTTCCGGTTCTATGATATGATTGCCATAGCCCAGAAGGGTCTTCATGTTAGCCTGGGTGGATGGATGCTTGTACATGTCCAGGTCCATGGCTGGTGCAATGAAGACCGGCGCCTTCATGGAGAGGTAGGTGGTGATGAGCATGTTGTCGGCAATGCCGTGAGCCATCTTACCCATCGTAGAGGCGGTGCAGGGAGCAATGAGCATGGCGTCTGCCCAGAGTCCGAGGTCAACATGAGAGTTCCATGTTCCGTCGCGCTGCGAGAAGAACTCGCTCACCACGGGCTTATGGGTGAGGGCTGAGAGGGTGATGGGAGTGATGAACTCCTTGCCGGCTGGCGTGATGACCACCTGCACCTCAGCGCCTTTCTTGATGAGCCCGCGGATGATGAGACAGGACTTATAGGCTGCAATGGAGCCCGTAATGCCCAGTACTATTTTCTTTCCTTTCAACATTCTCCTATTTCCCCATACGCTTATTGTATTCACGGAGGCGAATACGGGTAAGTACCTGCTTGGTATTGTTGGTAAAGTCGCTGCCCAGAACCCATGTGAAGTAGCCTGGGTCGCGGGTCAGGATTTCGCCAACGTCCCAGCCTTTGTATTTGCCGAAGTTGAAGACCTCATGCTTCAGTGGCTCGCCCTTCTCATCGGTCATTACATTGCCGTCAGCATCCTTCACTTCCTGCCATACGATGCGGCCAGCAAAGTCTACATTGTCGTTCTGCTTGGAGAAGGCAGCCAGCTCGTCCATGTCGTTGTTGAGCACGCGCTCCGGTTCGTCCTGAACGCCTGGAGCATATTTGTCGAGCTCAGCCATCAGCACGCGGTAGGTGGCTTCTGTATCCTGGTCAGCTCTATGAGCCTCGAAATCTTCTTCCATCTTTCTTCCGCAGAAGAACTTGTAGGCAGCAGCCAGGTTTCTGCGCTCCATCTTCATGAAGATGGTCTGAGCGTCGATGAGGCGGCACTTGCTGAAGTCGAAGTCGATTCCGGCACGGAGGAATTCCTCAGCGAGCATCGGAATATCGAAATGGTTGGAATTGTAGCCGGCAAAGTCGCAGCCGGTAAACTCCTTGTCAAGTGTGGCAGCCAGCTGCTTGAAGGTAGGAGCGTCCTTGACGTCTTCGTTGCTGATGCCTGTGAGGGCTATGACCTCTGCAGGAATCTCCTTCTCCGGATTGACGAAGAGGTTCTTTCTTGTCTCTGTTCCGTCCGGACTTACCTTGATGTATGATATCTGAATGATTCTGTCCTTCACCATGTCCAGACCTGTTGTTTCAAGGTCGAACACGATTAAAGGCTTCTTTAAGTTGAGTTTCATTTTTCTATTAAAAATATTTGTCTGACGATTCAGTTAAGCCTGCTGCTCCTTAGTCATTCAGGAGCATAGGCATGATGAGCATGAGGACATCCTCGTTTTCTGTCTGCTCTGCAGGAACGATGATTCCGGCACGGCTAGGGTCAGCGAGCTGGAGGATGATGTTGTCGCCATTGATATTGCTGAGCACTTCGTTCAGGCTGCTGCCTTTGAAACCGATGTTGATTGGCGAACCCACATACTCGCATGACATCTGCTCGCGGGCTGATGTGGAGAAGTCCATATCCTCAGAAGAAACCTCCATTCTGCCTGGTTCGATGCTGAAACGAACCAGCTGGCTGCTCTCGCTGGCGAAAGGCATTACGCGGCGCAAGGCGCTGATGAGAGCCCTGCGGTCTACGGTTACCTCGTTAGGATTGTTAGGAATCACGGAGTTGTAGTTAGGATAGCGACCGTCAATGAGTCTGCATCTCATCTCGCCGTCAGCGAAAAGGATTTCGGCACTGCGGTCATCAAACTTGATTTCCACGTCATCGCTGTCTCTTGTCAGGATAGCCTTGAGCAGGGAAGCTGGCTTCTTAGGAAGGATGAACGAAGCTGGAGTCTCGCTCTTGATGGTGTAGTTTCTGTTGCGCACCAGCTTATGGCCGTCGCTGGCAACGATGGCGAGAGCATCGGCAGTGAGGTCGAAATAAATACCGTTCATTACAGGGCGCAATTCATCGTTTGCCGTAGCGAAGAGAGAACGTGAGATGTTGTCAATCAGCACGTTTGTAGGAAGGGCGATGAAATGAGAAGCCTCGTTCATGCTCTGTGTGCGAGGGTAATCTTCCGCATTCTGACCGGTGAAGTTGTAAAGACCGTTCTGGTAAACGATTTTGATAGCATAGGTCTCCGTGTCAACATCAAAGTTGAGAGGCTGCTCAGGCAATTCCTTGAGCGCATCGAGGATAACTCTGTTAGGAACGCAGAATTCGCCTTCGCCGTCATTGTCTGCCAATTCGATGGTGCTCTTGATGATATTGTCACTATCGCTGGCAGTAACTGTCATTTCACCATTTGCTACCTGGAAAAGGAAACAATCAAGGATAGGCAAGGAATTCTTGCTGCTGATTACCTTGGCTAGCATGTTGAGCTTGTTGCTCAATGCAGAACTTGAAACTGTAAATCTCATGAGTATTTATTTTAAATTAATTTTTTATTTTTCTTATTCACCTATTTAATTTAGCATAATCGCTTAATTGAGCACAAAAATACAAAAAATATTGTTCATACACAAAAATAATTGGATAAAAGTTTGAGTTTTAGAACTATTTTTAGTAATTTCGCAGTCAGAATCGTTTGAATCTATAAAAACATTAAAATATTAATATGGAATTACAAGGAAAGGTTATTGCCGTTTTACCAGAAAGAAGCGGCGTTTCAGCAAGAGGCGAGTGGAAGGCTCAGTCTTATGTTATCGAAACTCACGAAGCATATCCTAAGAAGTTGTGCTTTGATGTTTTTGGCGCAGACCGTATGGCTCAGTTCAATATTCAGAGTGGTGAAGAGATTTTGGTTTCCTTCGATATTGATGCTCACGAGTATCAGGGTCGTTGGTTCAACAGTATCCGCGCATGGAACGTGCAGCGCGTAGATCCTAACGCTGTTGGCGCAATGGGTGGAATGCAGCCTGGTGCTTCAGCATTCCCTCCTATGGGTGCAGCTCCTGCTCAGCCAGCTCCTGCAGCTGCTCCTGCAGCAGGTGCTACTGCTCCATTCCCTCCAGCTCAGCCAGCAGCTCCTGCAGCAGGTGGAAGCGCTGACGATCTTCCATTCTAAGCTGAAATACAGCATTGGGAAACAATTGAGGGTGTGACATCATCTTGTTGATGGCACACCCTCATTTTTTTGCTTCTTTTCCGTTTTCTCACGGAACATTTTTTCTGAAAAATCTATTCCACTCTTCTCCGTTTCTCGAAAAAGCTTTTAGAGGCAGCAAAGAACAGAACGACGGCTGCGGCATTTTCGATGGCTACCATCCAGAAGGTTCCGTTGTAGCTGAAATGCTCTGCCACAACACCACCGAGCAGACAGCCGATTCCGAATCCCAAATCCCAACCCGTAAGAATACTGCTGTTGGCTGTGCCTCGCTGGTCGTGGCGCGCCACATTGATAAACATATTCAGGAAGGCAGGATAAAGATGACCGTTGCCCAGACCGATGAGTGCTGCTGAGAGGTAATAGGCTACTGGATGCTTGATGGCGACGAAGATGATGAAGCCCACCAGCGAAATCAGCATTCCTTCGGCTGCATTCTGCGTTAACTTGCCTTTGCTCAGTGCCTTACGCCCCTGCAAGCGGGAGAGGAACAAGCCCATCGAAAGAATGGCAAAATAGGTTCCCGTTCCGCCCGTAATGCCGAGTTCTTCCTTGCTGTAGATGGCAAGATAGTTGCTCAGAACGCCCCAGCAGAAGCCAAACATGCAGATGTTGATGGCGAGCAGCCAGGCACGGGTCAGGAAGAATCGGTCCAAGGACAGCTTCTCCTTGTTCTTCACAATCTCCTTCTCCGGCAGATGAACCGTTCCGGCAATCACCACCGAAGCGATGGCTACGATGAAGGCAATCCAGAACAGTACCATGTAACTGCCCACCATGTTATGGAGATAGATTCCGACAGACGGAGCTATTGCCATGGCGAAATTGTTGCTCAGTCCGTAGAGGCCAATGCCTTCGTTGCGGCGGCTGGCAGGCAGGACATCAATGGCGCAGGTACTGTTGGCAACGGTTACGGCGCCAAACGGTCCGCCATGCAGGGTTCGGCAGATGGCAAACATCAGGATGGTGCTGGCAGCAATGTATCCTGCAAAGAAGATGGCGAAGGCTGCCAGGCAGATCATCAATACTTTCTTTCGAGAGAACCCGTCTACCACATAGCCGCTGAAGGGGCGGACGATGAGGGCTGCCACAGTATATCCGCTCAGTACAATGCCGATTACATCCTTCGTTGTCCCGAAGGTCTCACTCAGATAGAGCGGGAGCAACGGGGTGAGAAGATAGAAGGCGAAGTAGAGCAAGAAATTGGTCGTCATCACCTTCACATAGTTAGCATTCCAAAGTTTCTCTTTCATCTCTTGTTACATTCTTGTTTCTTGTTCAGAACAAAAGTTTCTTGTTGCGTTCAACTATTAAATCTTGCCCTCCAGCCAGGCGTCAATCAGGCGACGGGCAATGGATAATTTCTCAGGAAGGATAGGGAGGTTGTCCTTGCTAAACCACTTGCCGCGAGAGAGTTCCTCTTTCTGCAGGTGGATTTCTCCATCCACATATTCTGCCGTATAGCCCACCATCAGTCCACTTGGATAAGGCCATGGCTGGGAACTGAAATACTTCACGTTCCTGATGGTAAGTCCCGTCTCTTCCATCACCTCGCGATGCACGGCTTCTTCCAGGCTTTCACCTGTTTCAACAAAACCTGCTACGAGAGAATCGAAGTTGCCCTTGAAGTTGCGGGCATGAACGAGAAGAACCTGATCGCCCTTCTTGATGAGCACGATGATGGCGGTGGCGAGGGAAGGCCAGACCTGCTTGCCGCACTGGGTGCATTTCTTGCTGATGTCGGTTGCCATCTGCATCGGAGCGCCGCAGACGCCGCAGAAATGGGTGTTCATGTCCCAGTAGTTCAGTTCCTGGCACTTGCCAGCCTTCTGATAAAGCTCAGGTGTGAGCTTATAGAAACTGGGGCGCAGACCGCACATCTCGAACTTCGGATGGTCTGTAACGGGTTCCGGAATGGTGAAGGTTTTCACCTCCGTTCCGTCCTCCATCGGAGTGATGTTGAGGATGTGGGTCCAGGGCTTTGTCTCTATCGGACATTCCTCACTACATGGAATCGTATAGGTTCCGTCTTCTCTCTTCTCCAGCAAGATGTCACTCTTGCAAAATATAAACCAATACTTCATTACTTCTTTATTTTGAACTTTGAGCTTTGAACTTTGAGTTTTGAGCTTTGAACTTTGAGCTTTGAACTTTGAGCTTTATGATATGCTTTCCTGGGAGCGTTTCAGGTTGGGGCTTTCTATTGCTTCTTGCCGAACAGCAATTCATAGTCGCGCTGGGCAGCAGGCTTGGTCCATGCTTCCGGAACAAACTTCCAGTTGTTGTTGGCTTTAGCCTCGATAGTGCCCATCTTTTCGATAGCTTCCATCAGGTAGTAGCGCTGGTCGCGCTTGCTGCGGTAGATGATTCGACTGTCCAGACTGTCCTTTGGAATTCCGGCGCCACGAGTGAGAAGCTCTCCGCCACCATTGCCACGATAGCTATTTACGGCTACATTGTACCATTTCTTCTCATCGAAAGGCTGACCGTTGCTCATGCGCAGAATCTTCACCTTCTCTCCATCTGGCTTCGTAACATCCACCTCATAGTCGATTCCGGCAGCACTGTCAAAGTTGAAGGAGAGATTCTTGAAGCCCAGGCGCTGCTGATCGCCCTTGGTCTGGGTGTCGAGCAGAAGCAGATGATCGTCAGGACTCTTCATGGTGTTCACCCAAAGGTCATAACTCATCTCCAGATGCTTGCGAATCTCTTCACCGGTGAGGCGCATCACGTAGAGCTGATTCTCATATTTATAGAGGTTGAACATATCGCTCACGTAGACAGGACCAGCGTTGATGGTGGAATTGAATTGGAGCGGAGCGTTGAAGGCAATGTCAGCCTTGGTGATTTCGAGCTGCAGGTTGAGGATGAAATCATTGAAGGCGCAGCTTCCGAAGAACGATTCACGGCTGTGGATGGTGTTCTTGAAAGTACCAATCTGCTTGCCCACATATTGGTTGATTTCTGCAATCTGAGGCTCAAAAGTCTTCATGAATTCCTCGTCGATAGGACATTTTGTCACATCGGCAAGGTTTCCTACCACTTTCTTGTCAGTCACTACATATTGCTTCTTACCGTTCACCTTCTTCTTGTTGAGGGTCAGAGTAATCTCTGCATCAGCTACGGAGAGGGCGTTGTTGGCAGGGTCGAGACAAATAACAGGCTTGCCTTCCACATTGGTAACAGTCTCGTTGCATCGGGTGTGGTCATGGCCAAAGAGTACTATGTCGAAACCTGGCACTTCCTTTGCAACTCTGAGCGAAGCATCCTCTTCATATTCAGGGGTAACGATTCCACCGTCCTTACCACTATGGAAGACGCCGATTACCACGTCCGGCTTCTCGTTCTCCTGGATGTGCTTCATCCATTTCCGGGCACTGGTCACCATGTTCTCGAAATGGAAACCGCTCCAGAGATTCTCTGTCAGCCAGTTAGGAATGGCTGGAGTCAGCAAGCCGAGCACGGCAACCTTCACACCCTCGCGGTTCAGGATGATGTAAGGCTTGACGTAAGGCTCGCCAGTCTTGGTGTCGATGATGTTGGCTCCCAAAACAGGGCAGTTCAACTCCTTGATCCATTTGTCGTAAACAGGATGACCGGTCTCAACATCATGGTTACCGAACGCCTGTGCATCATACTTCATGTAGTTGACCACATCCGAAGCCACGTTGCGAGCCTGGGTGTTCACATAATTATAATAGTAGCAGGTGGGCTGTCCCTGCAGAATGTCGCCATTCTCCAGGAGGATAACATTGTCCTTATACGTCTTTCGAAGGTCGTTGACGTAGGAAGAAACTCTAGCCAGAGTACCTGCCTTTGGCTTCCGGTTGATGAAATCGTAAGGGAAGAAGGAACCATGGACGTCACTTGTTTCGATTACTCTCAGTTTTACGGTACGTTGCTGTGCCATAGCGGATGAATTGATGGTAAGCGCCAGCAAGAGCGCTGCAAATACTTGTTTCATATTACTAAAAAGTTATTATTACTCTGCAAAAGTACAAAAAAGTTGGCAATTACGGCATACTTTTTGTTGGATAATTCAAAAAATAATTAAAAATAGGAGGTATAAGAATATGGCATTCGTAGATTATTACAAAATTCTTGGTGTTGACAAGAACATTCCTCAGAAGGATGTTCGAGCAGCCTATCGTAAGAGAGCTAAGCAGTTTCATCCTGACTTGCACCCTAACGACCCGAAGGCTAAGGCTAAGTTCCAGGCTTTGAACGAGGCGTATGAGGTGTTGTCAGATCCAGATAAACGTGCCAAATACGATCAGTTTGGCGAGAACTGGAAGAACGCCGGTGGCTTCGGTGGTGGTGGATTTGGTGGCGGCAGTGCCGGTGGCGCTGGCGGCAATCCGTTTGAGGGCTTCGACTTCAGCAGTTTCGGAAGTGGCGGAGGTGGATTCTCCAGCTTCTTCGAAAATCTCTTTGGCGGCGGCCGTTCCCGCAGCAGCCAGGGCGGTGCTGGTTTCGGAGGCTTCGGAGGCGGAGCTGGAACTGGCGGCTTTGGTGGCTTTGGCGGTTTCGGTGGAGCCAATGCCGGTTATGGCGCAGGTGCTGACTTCGGTACTGGCGGTTGCAACGGGGGCTGCGGCGGTCAGCAAGGTGCTCGAACCAACAATGGTGAAATGAACATGAACGTGAACATCGACATGTATACTGCCTTGTTGGGTGGTGAAGGAATCATCACGCTGAGCAACGGTTCGAAGATTAAGTTGAAGATCAAGCCTGAGACTCAGAACGGAACGAAGGTTCGTGTTCGTGGCAAGGGTTACGACCGTGGCGATGGAACCTTCGGTGATCTGATGATTACCTATAATGTGAAGTTGCCAACCGGCTTGAATGACAGACAGAAAGAGTTACTTCGCCAGATGAAGGACGCAAAGTAGAAGTCAGATGCAATAAACAAAATCGCCCTGTAAGGACAAAAGCTTTAAAATAAGTCATTGAAACTTGAATGCTTTTGTTCTTACAGGGCTTTTTTATTTTCCCATTTTTTATTTTCCCATATTTTTTATTGAGCAGGAGTTACCTTCGACATATTGAATGATGAAATCTTCAGGTCAGGAGAAACGGTGCTCGAAATCTTGAACAACTGTTCGTGCTTGGAACCGTCAGTCTTGTCAACCACCTGCTTGGCGGTGAACACTACCTGATATTCATATTCGCTGTCGCCAATCTCACGTTTCTTGATCTGATAATCATTGTTGATGTGCCAGTTCATGTTGGCAACATCCTCCTTATAGAGCTTGTCCATAAAGGTAACGACATCCGATTTCGGTGCAGAATTCTTGCCCAGCAGTGAAGAGAGAATGTCTTCGCAGTTGGCGAGCAACCCATCACCATCATGAGCGTTGATGCTCTGGAAGAACTGGCGATAGAGACTAGAGATAAATTCTTTCTCTTCCGGCTGCAGGTCACGCCCCTTCACTTTCTTCAGGGCATTCTCAGCCTCTTCGATGTGCGAACCGTCTCTGTGGTCATCCAGGTAGGTCTGATAAGCATCAGCCGTATCCGCATTCTTAGCCACATTCCAGTCGATGGAATCAATCTTGTTGATGGCTTCCTGCTTATGAATGCTGTTCGGATATTTCTCCAAATAAGCCTGCAGCGCATCTTTCGAACCGCTTACCACGGCATTGGTCCAGTCCTGATCCGTCTGCTTCAAACGGTCAAGATGGGCTGTAATCGAATCGCGGTGGGCTTCGTCTGCGTCCTTGTAGGTGTCCAGATAACTCTGCAGAACCATCGGGTCAGTACTCTGCATGGCGTATTCGTAAGCTTCCATCTCCTTGTTCTTGTTGGCATTGTCATAGAAGTAATACAGGATTCCGCAGACGAGAACAGAGAAGATGAGCGAGATGATCAGAATGCTTCTGGTTCCCTTCTTCTTTTCTGGTTCCTTGTTTCCCGGATTCTGCTCGCCTCCGTTTCCGTTGGCTGCCGTTGGGCGTACTGGTGGAGGTGGAGGAGTTGCAGGCATTCCCGGATTTGCCGATCTAGCAGACATTTCTGTAGTAGCCGGTCTTGCAGGCTGCTGCATGGTTTGTCTTGCTGGCTGCTGAACTGTAGCAACCGGTTCCACTGGCTGTGCAGGCTGCACCGGTGCAGAAGGAGCAGGAGAGATTCCGCCTCTGCCACCTACCAATGTCGGATTGGGAGTCTGGCAGTTAGGACACATTTCAAGATAATTGAAATATACCTCTCCGCAGTTAGGGCATTTGGTGATTTTGCCCACAATCTCTACACCGCAGCTTGGACATGTTGGTGCTTTATCGCTAATTTGGCGTCCACATTCAGGACATTTTATAATTGCCATAGTTTTATTTAAAGTTTATTGATTTACATATTTTAATTTCCAGACATCATTGATTTTCTAACCTCAAGCCCTCACTTTTACCCCTGAAGCTAATCATAAAGTTCAAAGCTCCAAGTTCAAAGTAACGAAGTTCAAAGTCATCGATGTCTGAATCTGATTTCTCTCAGTCTATGCCTTCCCATGAAGCGGCTTTTGTCAACATAACCATTGATTCCGTTCAGTCTGCCTTTACCTGTATACTGCCACATCTCGAAGTCTCTGCCGTCTGCCAATACGGGTTCCCGCTTGGTGTATTGGGCAATCATGAGCTTGTAGCTGTCCAGCTTGCCCAGCAGATAATGGTCGTAGAAGTTGGCTCCAGTATAGATGAGCGGCTTCTGTCTGTAGGCTTTTTCAACCAGATGCAGGAACTTGAACAGCGAGTCGCAGAACTCTTGAGTATTCAGTCCGCTCTTGGTCTCCACGTCTATCATCGGCAGCAGGTCCTGATCCCCAGGTCGGCATTGTGCCATGAAATTCTCCAGCTGCGTCTGCTGCGGAATCCTGGCGCGGTAGAAGTGGTAGGATCCTACCTTGAGTCCGTACCGGTGAGCCAGGTCAATGTTCTTCTTATACTTGGCGTCTACGTTGGTTCCGCCTTCAGTAGCTTTCAGATAGACATAAGCCATCTTGGAATTATCACCTACAGTTTCCCAAAAGACATTCCCTTGGTAATGGCTGAGGTCAATACCATGCACATGACTGCAGGTATCTTCACATTGCACTTGAGCATGAAGCCCAAGGGTAAATATAATGGTAATTATTGTTATGATACTTCTTTTCATAACTGCAAAGATACGAAAAACGTCTGATATATGCATCAGACGTGTTCGTTTTTTATATAAATTTATATTTCACTATTCTTCGATTTCCGAAAGTGAACGGAAGAAGTTGTTCATGAAATTGCTCATAGTCTCTATCGGAGCATACTGCAGGAAGCGCATGCTTCGGCGCAGATTCTTGCGCATGGTGCCTCCGGTAGTATGTACGAAGCCGGCATTGTTCTGTTCAAACTGGATGTCCTGATGCTCCGTAATGTTGTAATAGAGCGAACGCAGCGTATGCTTGTAGGCACCAGGCTCTACGTGGCGAACAAACGGGATTTCGTCCTGTTCAAAGTCAAAGAAGGTGATGAGCACGCTTCCTTCCAGCTGTGCGATGCGCTGGATGCGAAGTCTGGTAAGCCATTTCTCCAGTTTCACGAAGTCTACCTTGTCGCCTTTCGTGCGCAGGTAGTTGCCCAGCTGGATAATGCCCTTCAGATTGATTCCGTTTTTCAGGATGCTGCTCACATTGCCCACGATGATGCGCAGCAGGTAGACGGTTTCTATCGAAGTGTCGATAGCATGGCGTTCGTCATCTTGTATCTTAGTAAGACGGCGATTCAGAAAACTGTTGTTCATGCGAACTTCTCCCTCTGGAATGTCGCTGAGGTTCTTCATCATCTGGGCAATCTTCTGCATCTTGAAGGTTGTCATTGGTTCCAGTTCTTCATCGGTTCCGAAATTCTCGGAACGCAGCTTGATGAAAAGGTTTCTCTGTAAAAAGTTCATATCGCCTGATTTTTAAATGATATTTTCTGTTTAATTATATCGCTTCGGATAGCGGAAGATGATTGCGAGGAAGGCGGCAATACCGATGGCTACCGGATAGTAGAGATAGGGCAGAATGTCCATCGGACTGATTCCTGCCAGACCGGCTGCCAGAAGCATCTGAACTCCGTAAGGAATCATTCCCTGCACCATACACGAGAAGGTGTCGAGGATGCTGGCTGCCTTGCGGTTGTCTACGCCAAACTTATCACCTATCTTCTTTGCGATATTTCCCACAGTCAGGATTGCCACCGTGTTGTTGGCTGTACAGATATTCACCAGCGATACGAGCGCAGCAATGGAGAGTTCGGCTCCACGCTTGCCGTGAACACGGGCGGTAATCTTGTCGATGATATAGTTGATTCCTCCGTTTTCCCGGATGATTTCCAGCATTCCGCCTGCCATCATGGCGATAATCACCAGCTCGCCCATGCCCGTGATTCCATTGCCCATTGCCGAGAACCAGCCAAACAGGTCGTAGGAGAGGGGAGAACCGAGATAGTAGCTTGCCACGCCGATGACGCCACAGAGTATCGTGCCCATTGCCAGAACAGCCATCACGTTCATGCCGGCTATGGCGCAGACGAGTACTAATATATAAGGTAATACCTTGACGTATTCCACGTCTGCAATGTCGGTTGGAGCCTGGAGTCCGATTCCCATCACGGCATAGACGCCGAGGATGATGAGGGCTGCAGGACCCACGATGAGCGAATTAACCCTGAACTTATCGCTCATCCGGCAACCTTGCGTCTGGGTTGCCACCACCGTCGTATCAGAGATGAACGAAAGGTTGTCGCCAAAATAGGCGCCACCCACAATGATGGCGGTCATCATACCCACATTGCCGTGCATGGAACTAGCCAGTCCGGCTGCAATAGGAACCAGCGCCACCACCGTTCCTACACTGGTACCGATGGAGACGGAGATGAAGCAAGCCGCCAGGAAGAGTCCTGGAAGAATCATGCTGGCAGGCAGAACGCTCAGCGCCAGGTTCACGGTGGCGTCTACTGCCCCCATAGCCTTTGCCGATGCAGCGAAGGCACCTGCCAGTACGTATATCCACAACATGAGCATCAGGTTGTTGGCGCCAGCACCCTTACTGTAGGTATCTACTCGCTTCTTGATGGGCATTCCACCCGAAATCGCCACGGCATAGATACTGGATATCATGAATGCCACGGTGAGCGACAAGTTGGTGTCCTTGTGAGTCGCATCCGTAGAATAGACGGTGAACACTGCGATGAGGACAATCAGCAGAAATAACGGCGATAGCGCCAGCAAACCTTTTTTATTACTCATGTTTTATATTTAATGTTACAATGTTACTCCATTCTTGAAAATGGAAATTTCGCTGTAGCCGTTCTTCTCATTGCGGGCTTCCTCGCCATTGGCTACGGCGATAATCTTATCGATAAACTTGCGTACAAGATCCTTCATCTCAGTACCCTCTACCAGTTCACCGGCATTGAAGTCAATCCAGTTTGGCTTGTTCTTTGCCAGATTGCTGTTGGTAGAAATCTTCATGGTTGGTACGAAGGTGCCGAATGGCGTTCCACGACCGGTGGTGAAGAGTACGAGCTGGCAACCTGCAGAAGCCAGTGCTGTGGCTGCTACGAGGTCATTGCCTGGAGCTGAAAGGAGGTTGAGACCGGTAGTCTCCAGACGATCACCATACTGCAATACGCCGCTGACCGGAGCACGACCGCACTTCTGTGTACAGCCCAGCGCCTTGTCTTCGAGGGTAGAGATTCCACCAGCCTTATTGCCTGGAGAAGGATTCTCGCCAACTGGCTCACCGTGGCTGAGGAAATACTCCTTGAAGTCGTTGATGAGGTGAACAGTCTTGTCGAAGAGTTCCTTGTTTTCACAACGGTTCATCAGGATGGTCTCTGCACCAAACATCTCAGGCACCTCGGTGAGGATAGATGTTCCGCCCTGAGCAACCAGCCAGTCAGAGAATTCACCTACCAATGGATTGGCTGTGATTCCGCTGAAGCCGTCAGAACCGCCACACTTCAAACCTACGCGGAGCTTGCTAACCGGCACGTCCTCGCGCTTGTCTTCCTTGGCCTTCTGATAGAGGTCACGGAGCAGCTTCATGCCTTCCTCCAGCTCATCGCCTTCAACCTTCTGTGTTACAAGAAGTTTGATACGGTCCTTATCGTAGTCGCCAAGCATCTCCATGAAAGCGTCAGCCTGATTGTTTTCACAGCCGAGAGAGAGTACGAGCACAGCGCCAGCATTTGGATGCAGGCAGATGTCTCGCAACACCTTACGGGTGTTCTCATGGTCGCCTGAAAGCTGAGAGCAGCCATAGTTATGGTGCCATGCGTGGATGGCGTCGATTCCCTCGCAGTTGGTCTCCTTCTTCAGGAGTTCAACAAGCTTCTCTGCGATTCCGTTCACGCAGCCCACAGTAGGAACCACCCAGATCTCGTTTCTTACACCTACTTCGCCGTTCTTGCGAACGAATCCCTTGAAGGTGCGGTTCTCCTGTGCGATGCTCAACTGCTCGTCTACAGGGTTGTAGGTGTACTCCAGAGTTCCTGCAAGATTGGTCTTGAGATTATTCTCGTTCACCCATTCGCCCTGCTTCAAGTTCTTCTTGGCGTGGCCGATTGGATAACCGTACTTGATGATGTCCTTTCCTTCGGCAGCATCGTCGATGAGCACCTTATGTCCAGCAGGAGTATCCTGCAACAGGGTGATGGTCTTACCATCTACCTCAAAAACTTCGCCCTTCTTCATTGGGCGCAAGCAAACCACTACCGAGTCGGCAGGGTTAATCTTGATAAAGCTTGATAGTTTCATTCTGTAGTTGTTTTTATATATTTATAATTATGTATATGTTCAAATACTTATTTCCTTCAATCAGAATCATTTTTAGATTTGCGTTCTGCGATAGAAGTCTACGTTCTCCTTCATCAGCAGCTCGATAGGCATGTAGTTCACGGTGGTCACCTTCTTCTTCAGCACGATTGCCTGGAAGAGGGTGTCTACACAGTAGTAACCCTGCATGTAGGCATGCTGTGCGATGAGGAACGAGATGCTTCCCTCGCGCAGACAGTGGGCATTCTTCTCCACCATGTCATAGCCCATGATCTGAACATCACGGCGGTTGGTTTTCAGGAGGAAGTCGCCCACGATATGTGCCTTCGACGTCATGGTGATGCAGTGATGCGTATCCGGATGTTCGGCAAAATATCTCTCCAGCATCTTCACGTATTCGTTTCGGGTTCCGTTGAGCGGCAGGTCGAGTACCTTGATTTCCACCTGTGGGAAGTGGTCGTGCATGTAGTGGCGGAAACCTACCTCTCGGTTGTCCTGCTGCTTGCTGACCACCTTTCCGTCCTTGGTCTGTCTCATCAGCATGATTTCCTTCTCGCCACAGGCAATCATCATCAGCATCTTGGCTGAGAAGAAGCCAGAGCAGAACGAATCCTGACCGAAGAATGAGAGCGGACGCAGGTCGGGCATGTATGAGTCGAGGAGGATGAAGGGGATGCTTTTATGATGCAGCTGTTCGGTCAACTCCCGTGTTACGGCTAGCGAAGACGGAACCACGATGACGCCCTCAGGCTGTGCTTCCAGAATCTCTTTCGACATCTCACGGAACGAATCCTCATTGGAGCGCTCGTAAAATCTGATTTCTACGTCGATATGGAAATCGCGGCGCGTCTCTTCACACTTCTTTGCACCTTCCTCAATCTCTTCCCAGTAAGCTTCCGATTCGTGCTTAGGGATAAGCAGATAGAAGGTGTACGATTTGTTGTACGCCAATGCACTGGCGTACATGTTGGGTTGGTAATTCATCTCCTTCAGCGCCTTCTCCACCTTTTCACGGGCAGTCTTGGATACGTTGGGGCGCTCATGGAGAACTCGGTCAACCGTTCCGACGGATACGCCAGCTCTTTCAGCAATATCCTTGATTCTGATTTTTTCGGCCATTGTTTTAAGTATTTATTTTGAGGAAAGCTTCGCGCGAACATTATTATATAGTAATATGTGCCGGCTGTGCATTTCCATCAATTGATAATTGAACCAAAGCATGTGTGTGCGACCACAGTTCATACTTTCGGGCACAAATTTACAATAAAAAAATGAATTGTGCGAATACACAGCTGTTTTTTTGCACAAAAACCAAAAAAAAGTATTGAAAAAAGGAAAAATACGGGTAAAAACGAAAAAAAATCCCTTTTTATTTCGTTATTTGGGAAATTATGGTTATTTTTGCCAACGATATGAGACGGTGACTTAAAACATTGTCAAGATCATGTAATGATGAGTTCCTAGAATTGTCAATTACAAACAAACATAAAAACAATAAATTAAAACTATCAACAATGGCAAAAATTGTAACATTAGGTGAAATTATGCTTCGTTTGTCACCAGAAGGCAACGAGCGCTTCATTCAGAGTGATTCATTCCGCATCATCCCTGGCGGTGGTGAAGCTAACGTAGCTGTCAGCGTGGCTAACTATGGTCACGAGGCTTACTTCGTATCTAAGCTGCCAAAGCACGAGATTGGTCAGATTGCCCTGAATGCTCTCCGTCGCTATGGTGTAAACACTGATTTCATCGCTCGTGGTGGCGACCGTGTTGGTCTTTACTATGCTGAGACTGGTGCTTCTATGCGCCCATCAAAGGTTATCTACGACCGTGCTCACAGCGCTATCGCAGAGGCTGATGCTGCAGATTTCGATTTCGATAAGATTATGGAGGGTGCCCAGTGGTTCCACTGGAGCGGTATTACTCCTGCTATCAGCGACAAGGCTGCTGAGTTGACCAAGTTGGCTTGTGAGGCTGCTAAGCGTCATGGCGTAACTGTTTCTGTTGACCTCAACTTCCGCAAGAAGCTGTGGACTTCAGAGAAGGCTATCTCAGTGATGCGTCCTTTGATGAAGTACGTTGACGTTTGCATCGGTAATGAGGAAGATGCTCAGCTCTGCCTGGGCTTCAAGCCAGATGCCGACGTAGAGGGCGGCAAGACAGATGCTGAGGGTTACTACGGCATCTTCCAGGGTATGATGAAGGAGTTCGGATTCAAGTATGTTGTTTCTACTCTCCGTGAGTCTCTCTCTGCTACACACAACGGCTGGAAGGCTCTTATCTATGACGGCAAGGAGTTCTACCAGAGCAAGCACTATGATATCAACCCTATCATCGACCGCGTAGGTGGTGGTGACTCTTTCTCTGGTGGTCTGATCCATGGTCTTCTGACCAAGGAGACTCAGGCAGAGGCATTGGAGTTCGCAGTAGCTGCTTCTGCATTGAAGCACACTATCCCTGGCGACTTCAACCTCGTTTCTGCTGATGAGGTAGAGAGTCTTGCTGGCGGTAACGCTAATGGTCGCGTTCAGCGATAACATTTTACACTTAACATTTAATATTAAAATAAAAAATGGCAAAGTTTAGCAAAATGCAGGTCATGGCAGCCATGAAAGAGACTGGTATGGTTCCTGTATTCTTCAATAAGGACGTTGAAATCTGCAAGAACGTAATCAAGGCTTGCTATGAGGGTGGCGTTCGCGTTTTCGAGTTTACTAACCGTGGTGACTTCGCTCACGAGATTTTCGGTGAGTTGGTAAAGTGGGCTGACAAGGCTTGCCCTGAGATGATCTTGGGTGCTGGTACAGTTGTTGATGCTGGTACAGCTTCTCTCTATCTCCAGTTGGGTGCCAACTTCATCGTAGGTCCTAACTTCAACCCTGACATTGCACCAGTCTGCAACCGTCGCCTGGTACCATATTCACCAGGTTGTGGTTCTGTTACAGAAATCAACAATGCTCAGGCAGCAGGTTGCGATGTAACCAAGGTATTCCCTGCTGGTAACGTAGGTGGTCCTTCATTCGTCAAGAATGTGATGGCACCATTGCGTTGGAGCAACATCATGGTAACAGGTGCCGTAGAGCCAACAGAGGAGAATCTTACTCCTTGGATCAAGGCTGGCGTTCTCTGTGTAGGTATGGGCTCTAAGCTCTTCCCTAAGGAGACTGTTGCTGCTGGCGACTGGGCTGCTATTACAGCTAAGTGCCAGGAAGCTCTTGGCTATATTGCCAAGGCTCGCGCTTAATTTTGAAAATCGTTTTTAAATAAAAGTTGTTTGGTTTTTATGCTTATGCATAAAAAGAAATGTCATCTTTATAGCGTCGTCATCAACCTTGTGGTGGTGGCGGCGCTTTTCTTTTCAGCTTGTTCGCCTGCCCATCAGTATGAGGTGGATAAGTTGAACAGCCAATCCTATGCGCTTCACTACCGCAACCTCGACTCTACCAAAGTGCTGGCAAAGAGAGCCTTAGCTCTTTCCGGCGATTATCCTACCGGTTATGCAGAGGCTTGCAACAACCTTGCCTTCGTGGCTATTGCCAAGATGGATTACAAGCTTGCCAAACAGTGGCTCAACCTGGTGGAAGAACGCAGCGACAACCAGATAGAACTCCTTATTGCCGACGTCCAGAATATGCGACTCTGTCAGCGGGAAGCCCGCAACAAGGATTTCTACGCCTATCGTGAGAAAGCGATGCGCCGACTGCGCCGAATAGGCGAGGAGACTGATAACCTTCCTCCTCGTGAATATCAGCGTGCGGTCTATGCCCAGTCAGAGTTTGCGGTTGTGGCTTCCACCTATTTCTATTATGTGCAGTTGGAGAAGCCGATGATGCAAGCCCTGAACCAGATAGACCCTGACGCCTTGGAGCAGGACACAGCCCAGTATCTGAACTATCTTTACAATTTCGGTTCGGGTGGAGCGATTACCCACGGTACTCAGCACGAGATTCTGCAGGCAGAATTCGATATGCTCATCAGATGCTACATGCTGGCGAGCGGTCCTAATCCTTATCCTTACTGGCAGGCGAATGCCCTTCAAGCTATCAGCGAACATATCCAGGATGAAGACAACCGGGAGTTCCTCATCAGGAACAACCTGCCTGCCTTCCAGTATCTCAACATCGAGCAGATGCCAGCCAACCTGCTTGCCGGCAACTTTGCCCAGCGGGCGCTCAATCTCTTCAGCAGCTATGGCGATGTTTATCAGACGGCAGGAGCCCATCGTACCCTTGCCGAGTGCTATTGGCAAATCAGGGATTACCAGTCGTCTCTCGACTGTCTGAACCATGCGCTCTATGACAACAAGGCTATCTTCCAGGCGCCCGACCTCGTGGCTTCCATCCGCGAGCAGATGAGTCTGGCTTATTCCGCACTCGACGACAAGGTGAAGAGCGACTACAACCGCAACGCCTATCTCGACCTGCAGGAGTCTTCCCGCCAGGACCGCCAGCTCGAAGCCCGTGCAGCCCAGCTCGACGATATCGCCACGATTCTCAATGTCATGATCATCGCCGTGATAGCCATGATTGTCATTGCCGTCATCCTGCTCTATGTCTTCGACTATATGAAGCGCAAGAAATCCAAGGAGGAATCCACGGAAGAACTGCTTAAACCTCTGCATGAACGAATGGAACTTAATGCTCAGAAACATAAAGAATTCCTTGAGAAGTTTGAAGAGGAAACAGAACGCCGTATGGAATTGACGATGAGAGTATCTGCCAACAAGGAACGCAACGTGGAGCAGCGCACCAAAGTGGAGTTTGCCAACTCAAATCTTTCGTATATAAACCGTATGCTGAACGAGGTGACCCGACTCTGCAAGGGTGGTGAAACTGAGGAGGTAAGAAAACAGCGCTACCAGTATATATTGGAACTGGTAGATGTCATTGAAGATTATAACAGTACCCTGACACGCTGGATTCAGATGAAGCAGGGAATGCTGAATCTCCGCATTGAGAGTTTCTCCCTGCAGCAGCTCTTCGACATCGTGGAGAAGGGAAAGACGAGTTTCCAGATGAAGGGCATCAGGCTCGTGGTGAAGCCGACGGATGCTGTTCTGAAAGCCGACCGTGCCCTGACACTCTTCATGATCAATACGATAGCCGACAACGCCAGGAAGTTTACTCCTGCCGGTGGCGAGGTGGTCGTCGAGGCTCAGGTCAAGGCAGAGGATAAGTATGTGGAGATTTCCATCACGGACAACGGAAAGGGTATGGACGAGGAACAGCTGGCTCATGTCTTCGACCGCGCCTATACCGGCGGACATGGTTTCGGACTGATCAACTGCAAGGGAATCATCGAGAAATACAAGAAGACGAGCCGCATGTTTGACAAGTGCGATATTTCTGTACAAAGCAAGGTGGGCAAGGGGAGCCGTTTTGCCTTCTGCCTTCCTGCGGGTCGTATGCTCCTGCTGTCGTTGCTGATAGCCCTGTTCTCATGTCTTCCTTCAGGCAGCGCCTGGGCGAAGATGCAGAAATCTCATGGCTCTCATCATCAGCACAAGCGTACAGCCGTTCAGAAGCCGCTCAATCTGCAGCGAGCCGACCAGTATGCCGACAGCGCCTATTTCAGCAATGTCAACGGTCATTACGAGCGCACGCTTGCCTTCGCCGATTCAGCAAGAGAGTATCTCAACCGCCATTATCTCTCGATCCGACCAAAGGGAACCTTCCTGATGGTAAAGTATCCGAAGTCGGGAGCCATAGCCGAACTGCAGTGGCTCAGAGACAGTCTGCCAACCGACTACAACGTGATTCTCGATATCCGCAACGAGAGTGCTGTGGCAGCCCTGGCGCTCCACCAGTGGGACCTGTATGCCAGCAACAACAAGGTTTACACCCAGCTCTTCAGGGAGATGAGCGCCGACAATACGCTCGATGAATACGTGCGCACGATGGAGGTTTCCAAGAACTCCAAGAATGTGGCGGTGGTTCTCCTGATACTCCTCCTGCTGCAGCTGCCGCTGGCTTACTATCTGCTGTATTATCGCCACATCCTGCGCTATCGCTTCGCCGTAGACAAGGTGAATACCATCAACCAGATTCTGCTCAGCAGCAGCTCTGACAAGGAAAAGCTGCAGAGAATCAGCGAGATATGGGATGAGAAAACCAGCCGTAGAGCCAACAGCGAACAGCTCAACGAGGTGGTGGTGCGCATCGAGAAAGAGCTGAACGACGGCATTGCAGATGTCCGGAAAGACTACAGCAGACTGGAACTGCTGGAAGATGAAATCCATCGAACGGAATACGAGGGCGACAAGCTGTATGTTGCCAATCAGGTGCTCGACAACTGTCTCTCTGCCCTGAAACACGAAACGATGTATTATCCGTCGCGTATCCGACAGCTCATCGAAACCAATCCCGATGATGTGGAATCGCTGCGCGAGCTGATAGAGTATTACAAATCGGTATATACCATGCTGAGTACGCAGGCGATGGAGCAGGCGAAGGGTATGGTAAGGCTGGATTACCACCTGCTGGAGCTTCTTTTCGAAATCCTGATAGCCAATACGAAGAAGTGCGACATCAGAATCGAGACTACGGACGGAAATCCTTATGCCGAGGTGTATGTGAAGCAGCATGAGTCAGCTTACGTTTCCCGCCAGATTACCGATTTCTTTTCTTCAACTACCGTGGATGTCAATTATCTCGTGGCGAGACAGATAGCCAGAGAGGTAGGTGATATTACCAACTTGCGCGGCTGCGGTCTCAGTTCCACTGCCGGATCTGACGGCAGTGCAATCATCAAGGCTGTCCTGCCTGTAGCGGTCGTTAAGAGAATCGACTTCGAGGGCTTGAAGGAAAGATGGAAAAATAAGGTTGAATTAGAAATAACAGAAGTTCAGCATGAGAAACCTCAAGCTGGAATTGAATAGAAATACTAAAAATAGAATTGAGATATGGAGAATTTTAAAGTGATTATAGTAGAAGATGTGCCACTGGAGCTGAAAGGTACCGAGGGCATCTTCAAGACCGACATTCCTGAGGCAGAAATCATTGGAACTGCCGAAAACGAACCGGCTTACTGGCGACTTATCAAGGCGCAGAAGCCCGACCTCGTGCTGCTCGATCTGGGATTGGGCGGTTCTACCACCATTGGCGTGGAAATCTGCCGCAGCACCAAGCAGCAGTATCCCGACGTGAAGGTGCTCATCTTTACGGGCGAGATTCTCAACGAGAAGCTGTGGGTGGATGCGCTCGATGCCGGATGCGACGGAATCATCCTGAAGAGCGGCGAACTGCTCACCCGTGGTGATGTGGCGAGCTGCATGGGCGGCAAGAAGATGGTCTTCAACCAGCCTATCCTGAAGAAGATTATCGAGCGATTCAAGAAGAGCGTGAACAGCGAGCTGATGCGCCAGGAGGCTCTCATCAATTACGAGATTGATGAATATGACGAGCGTTTCCTGCGCCATCTTGCCCTGGGCTACACCAAGGAGCAGATTACCGGTCTGCGAGGAATGCCTTTCGGTGTAAAGAGCCTGGAGAAGCGACAGAACGAGCTGGTGCAGAAGCTGTTTCCTGACGGCAACAACGGCAATAGCGTGAATGCCACCCGACTGGTGGTAAGGGCCTGCGAACTGCGCATCCTGGATATTGATAATCTTGTGGCTGACGAGGAGTAGGTCATAGGGGAGATAAGGCATGGGGAATAGGACTATGAGGAATAGAATATCGATTTATCGGAAGTTGACCCGTTTGGAGGCATGGCTGGCTAGCGGATTGCTGGTTGGCCAGTGCGTTCTGGTGCTGGTATCGTGGCTGCAGACGGCTGCGATGCCGGAAACCTTCCCGCGCACGTTGCTCAATGCCGAGGGCATCCGATGGCTCTTCGGACGCTTTACGGAGAATCTGATGCAGCCGATGCTGGTCTGGCTCCTGCTGCTCTGCATTTCGCTGGGGGCACTCTACAGGAGCGGTCTGCTTCATTTCAACAGCAGGGAATATCGCCAGCGGGTAGCCATGCGAGTGGTGTTTTTCGAGTTTCTGCTGTTCGTCTTCGTGATGGTTTGTCTCACGATGGTTCCCCATGCTATATTGCTGAACGTGATGGGTGGCATCTGGGGCAGTAGTTTTACGAAGAGTCTCCTTCCGTACATTTGTTTTGCGGTTATGGTGATGAGTCTCACCTTCGGTGTGGCGAGCAACCGCTTCCGTTCGCTCACGGAGGCTTATGAGGCGTCGTATTTCGGCATCCGCGTCTTTGCTCCGCTCTATCTCCTCTACGTTCTCTCCGTCCAGCTCTACAGTTCCCTGGTTTATCTTTATTTCTAAAAGGACGGGGCTAATATCTCTGTGAAATATAAAAATATCTCTGAGAGATAAAAAAATATCTCGGTGGAATATAATATTATTTCTGAGAGATAAAATAATATCTCGGTGGAATATGATAATATCTCCGTGGGATATGAAAATACAGAACTTTCTCATGTGGTTCAAGAACGGGCTGAAGGCCCAAAAGCTCCTAGCCCAGGGCAGCGCCCTGGGTATAATAGCGTTTTCAGCAAGGCGCCCTGTAAGGGCAAAAGCTTTACGAATCGCCTGGTTTTAAAGCTTTTGCCCTTACAGGGCGACAGGTTTGCGGCTATAAAAAGCCCAGGGCGTTGCCCTGGGCTAGGAGCTTCTGCCCTTTCAGGGCGTATGGGGAAAACTAGAGTGAATTAGAGATCAATATCACTCTTGGTTGATTTTTCATCAGTTGGCCACTCTTCTACACTTGCATCGAAATTAATTGGCTGCAAAATAGGGTTGCCATTTTCGTCATAACCGCCACCGAATACCAAAGTGTAGACATAACGCATGCCTGGTTCCCAATCATATCCTCCGAATGGTATGTAGAGGGTTCCATATTCGGTTTCAGAGCCTAATTTGTAGAAATCACCAATCTTAATCTTACAGCTTATAACCAAGTAACTTTCGCCTGAGTTGTCGGCAGCAGTTATACTATGCGATGTATTCCATACTGGCAAAGTCTGTGGAGCAAACAACATCGGGTTGGCAATGGTAATATCTTTAGCTGTACTAGTACTGTTTACAACAATAGGAGCATCATCAGCTTTTGAAATTAGAGTGAAAGCGCTGTGTGTATATGTATCTCCAAGTTGCCAGTTTCTTTGTGTTGGCTTTGTTTCTGCATCATCAGGAAAATTAAAGATACCACCTGTTTTGAAATTTTTGATTATGATTTCTTTAATATCCACTTGCATCCCATCTGAATTAGTCCTGGCTCTGAAAGCAACTTGAGACAAAATATGATGGAATTTTAAACTCACAGTTCCTGAATTTGTAGATTTTTCCTGATTTTTAGCGATTGCATACATCACATCTACATTAGACTTACCATTTTTTTCATCAAAACAATGATAAGTTATTTGTTTCTTATTAGCTTCTATCTCCCAAACATAACTAATTCCACCATCTGCAGCTTTAGCTGGATTTACTGCATAAAAGTTAAGAGGGGTAGTTGGCCAATACTTGAGATCTGAGCCTGTTGTATAATGCCATTTATCTTCTTCTGTGTAAGAAATGTTGACTCCAGCTAGACCTACGGAATTAGTCTGCCCCCCCCATAAACATGGCACCATCAGTGCCATCAGCTTTCTTCTCAAAAGCAAAAACGTTGAAGTCCGTCTTTGTGATCTCCCCAGAATTAATAATCGTTGCTCTAGATCCCATCTGGCTGCCAACGGTATGGAAGCCGATTGGAGTCTTTTCCTGAGCGGTATCAATGCTTGCGAGCTCGGTGTCCGAGCATCCTGACAGCGATGCCATTACGGCAAAGGCTGCGGTAAATAAATAAATTTTGTTCATAAGAAATTAAATTTTACAGAAACATTAAATATATATTTGGTTTATTTTTCTCTGAAACGTCTCTAGCATAGAGAACGACCCTTTTCTGCTGAATCGCATATTTTTAACACAGAATATCCGTGTTTACGTCTGCCCAGTCATCGGCTCCGACATCAAATCCGGCATCGTCCTTGCTGCCTCCGGAATCCTCCGGAATGTCGAAATCAAAGTTCAATACCAGATGAACATTGCCTATATGGCCCTCTACGGGGAAGGAACGGACCTGCTGGGTTACGTCCTGCTCCAGAATATGCAACTTGCCCGTGCGACTCTTGATGTAGAGCTTGAACACATGAGGCTCGGTGCTCTTCTGGCGATAGCCGAAGGTGTAGAAGCCGCCCTTGATCTGACCGTCCTTTACCTCGCCGCCAAACAGCAGGCGCTCGGATGGAACATCATCGGGCAACTCATCGTTTGCCAACAGCAGCGAACCCGACATTCCAGAAAGACTCGCCCTGATGTCAGCCACTCTCTCAAGATGGCGGATGCCATGCACCTCGTAGGTGTATCGGCTCACCTTGTTCTCGGGATAGAGCGTGATGACCAGCTCGTCTTCCTTGCCATTGTCCTTGACCGAAACCGTTTCCAGATGGTAGCCGCACATCCACGGAGGAGTGATGCAGGCTTGCTCGCCATCAGGCGTCTGGACGGAGCGGGTATAGGCGGTAAATTGCCAGAAACTGTCAGTATTCTTCCACAGAATGCCGTCGGCATCATAGTTGTAGCTCGCCACGGCATAGTCGTTGGCTGGCAACTCTATCGTCCGGTCTTCGCCAAGCGGGAAGTCGAATATCCAGGGATCACCTTTGCCTTGGAGAGGGAAGAAGATGACTCGCATTCCTTCCGGCTTCTGGAAGTCTGCCAGCTGTTCCCATTTCAGCACCACTCTCAGGGAGCGGAACTTGACGGTTTCGGGGAATTTGAGTTCCTTATGCTCGCAGGAAGTCAGGATAAGGGTGAGCAGGAGGATGAAAAATGTAAGGATTCTTCTAATCATCGCCACCTCCTTTCCTGTCTGTGGAATCCATCAGAAAAGATTTTTTCTTTCTGGATTTTCCCTGATTCTGATTCCCTTTGCCCAGGAGCCAGACGAGCGAAATTTCAACCTTTGTAGGGCCTATCCATTGCCGCTTCTTCGTGGCTTGCCATACGTATTCATCGTCCTGTGGGAGATATTCGTGGTAGATTCCGCCCCAGTATCCGGTTCCGATGGTGAAATCGATGTTCCATCTTCGGGCGATGGGGAGGGAGTAGCCATATTCGGCTCCCACCACGTAGTTCATCTTGTCCCAGAGCGTGCCACCGGGCTTGCCGCCCATATAGCCCCTTCCACCGGTTTCGAAATCGTAGGTGAAAATCTGGCCGTACACCCCGACATGATGCCCCGTGAGGGCTTTCCTTCGGGCTGCCTTTCCCAGCCATTTGCGCAAGGCAACATCTCCACCGTAGGCTCGCCAGTACCAATGGCTGCGGTCGTTGTTCCACCAGCCATACATGGCGTTGGCAGCAACCGTCCATCTCTTGCCGAGGTCGAATTCCACTCCTATGTTGGGAATCAGTAATGCGTCATATATTATGTTCGTCCGTATATCCATATTGAATGGTTTGTTCATCTTCACGGAGTCGTTCTCCTGCTTAACATTCTGTGCTGGCGCTCTGCTACCATATATTAATAATGTGATGAGGAGAATATAATTGGTTATTCCGTTCATCATGTTATCTGAGAATTGTATATTTTCTGCTAATTTTATTCATTTTCGGCTGCAAAGATAAGAAGAGTTTGTAATATTACCAAATTGTAATAGTTAAAGAACTATAAAGAAAGTAGGATTATTATTATTTGTCAGGAATGTTACATTTTTTGGGAACAAAATCATAAGAAAAAGTGTATTGCAAAAACGATTGCAATACACCTTGAATATTATTTCTTTTCCAGTTCCTGAAGGCTTTCCATTTTCTTGGATTCCAGGAACTCGTAGATACCGCAGAGATGCTCACGGACGCGGCCGTGGCCGAATTCGTAGACCTTGCTGACAAGGCCATCAAGGAAATCACGGTCGTGGCTCACCACGATGAGTGTACCGTCGAAATCCAGAAGCGCCTGCTTCAACACATCCTTCGTCTTCAGGTCGAGATGGTTGGTAGGCTCATCGAGAATCAGCAGGTTCACCGGCTCCAGCAGCAGCTTGAGGATGGCAAGACGGGTGCGCTCGCCACCCGACAACACCTTCACCTTCTTGGTAGAATCCTCGCCGCCAAACATGAAGGCACCGAGCAGATCACGAATCTTGTTGCGGATTTCGCCCTTTGCAACATCGTCGATGGTCTGGAATACCGTAAGCTCGCCATCGAGCAGAGAAGCCTGATTCTGAGCGAAATAGCCAATCT
>OOBJ01000272.1_pt1 | contig 45840 bp, 34 predicted proteins | sample 1671331 | NCBI WGS metagenome assembly OOBJ01 (sample SAMN06348145, study PRJEB24527) | human gut metagenome | biome: human gut; feature: ankylosing spondylitis patient; material: feces | host: Homo sapiens | place: China | collected 2015-10 | reverse complement strand
GGTCGACGCAGACATCCGCAACGGTCGACGCAGACATCCGCAACGGTCGACGCAGCATAGATAAAGTCAACATAGATACTAAAAAAAAGTAGCAGAGGTCAACGACTTCTGCTACTTTTTTTGTTTAAACACTTGCCAAGAGTGTGCCGAACGCACCTCTTGAGATTTTATTTACTTCACGTATTTCTTTCCGTTCTGGATGTAGATGCCCTTTCCTAAGGTGCTGAAGTTGTTGCCAACATAGCGTCCGTCGATGGTGTAGATGCGTCCGTCGTTGGTCTTAACGTCGACCTTCACGTCCTCGATGCCGGTCTCGCCAGCCACGCACACCTTCACCTCGTCGAGGAAGAAGCGCTTTCCGCCGTTGAAGTAGATACGGTCGTAGCCGTTGCCCTCAAACTCTACAGCGTAGTCGTTCCACTTGCCTTCCTCCATGAAGAAACGCTCCAACATCTTGTTGCCAAAGTAAACGTCGATAGTGTTGTCGTCGCCCTTGAACGGAGCCGCCTTGAATGTGAGGCGCACCTTGCCCGGCACGTTGAATGAAGGCGTAGAAGCCTCGCCCGGCACAGCCTTTGAGCCGAAGCGTGCGCACTTGTTGCCGGCGTAGCCCTTATTGAAAACCCAACCTGTCAGGTCGGTCTTCAGTGCGTTAGATGTATTAGGACTCCAAACGTTGTCGTTGCCACCCTTGCCTGTGTTGGTGTCGAAGGTCTCGTTGAGGAGCACTGCACCCGGAACGATGTCGATGTTCATGCCAGGCAGACCGCGGAAACGGAACGAAACGGTTCTGTCGGCGTTCTGTGTAATCTTGAGCAGAGCCTTGCCCATGAGCTTCGAGCCGTCGAAGTTGGCGTTGAAGAGTGTAGCAGCAGGCGCAGAAGTGTCGGTAAGACTGTCGTTCTTCACAACGCCATTCTCCATGTACGGATATGTATCGTAGGCTGCTTTATGACCTGTCGCCATGTTGTCGGCATGGAACACCGACATGCGCTGGTGAAGTGGGTCGTCGTTCACGCTGTTTGCATCCCACACCGACTGGAGATAGTCGACATGTGTCACGAGCAAACCGTTACCTGGCAGCGATGCGTCCCAGTTTGTTTTCTGGCGGTTGTCGATGATGTAGTACTCGTCGCGGTTGTTCTCGTTGTACATGATGTATGTCTTGCCACCCTCGCTGAGCGGTTTCATGTTCGAAATGTCCTTGTTCTTCACCAGCTCGATTGGCTCTATCCAGCCAGCCACCCACTTCTCGTAGCCTGTGAAGCCTGCCGGGCAGAAGCCGTTGCCGTTGTAGCAGCCAGAGTGGAGCAAGTCCCAGTCGTCCATGCCGTAGCCGCCGGAGTAGGTCGTGTCGTACATATCGGCGAAGCCAAGGCAGTGAGAGAACTCGTGGCATACGGTGCCGATGCCGTCGCACTCCTTATCGGGGTTGAGCTCGCTACTGCAAGCGTATGTATTTATGTAAATGCCCTCGCCTGTATCGTACACCTGACCATAGTCGCTTGCGCGGAGAGTGCTCATGTGAGGCCAGATGTTAGACGCAGCAGCTCCCTCATAGTTCTCGCCACGTCCGGCGTAGAGGAGGAACACCTGGTCGGCATAGCCGTCGTTGTCCCAGTCGTAGTCCTTGAAGTTCACCTTGCCCTTGCACTGGCCGAGTGCCCATGCCACGAGCTCGCCGATGTGACAGTCCGTTCTGCCGTTAGAATAGTTCTCGCCGTAGTAAGCTGCCTCCTTCGGAGCTGTGACCGGACCGACGATATCGAACGTCAGCTCGAACTGACCGCCGCTCTGTGCGTGGTAGTAGTCGCGCACTGAACCCTTGAATGAGCCTTCCACGTAGTTCTCCTTGTTGGCAAACTTCTCGTAGAACGCCTTGTCGTGCTTGCTGTTGAACGGACGGTCGGGGAACTGCACGAGCATGATTAGACCCTTCTTCTGTCCGAAGTAGCCCTTCTTGCCCTCGTCAGCCTTCTTCATACGCAGACGCTTTGCGCCAATGACCTCGTTCACCTTGGCACGCTTCATGCGTGCACTCTCACGAGCAGCCGGCATATCCATGAGCTCGTAGAGCCCATCGGCATTCTGATAGTAGCACTTGCCGTCCTCGGCGAGATAATAGTGCAGGAACTCGTCGCCCTGAAGCGAAGCCTTCAGTTCGGTTCCATTGACAAGCTTGATGACGGTAGTGCCCTTTCTTGCAGGAACTGCAAAAGCAGAGAGCGACGCCATAGCTATGCACAACGATAGTAAAGTCTTTCTCATATAAGATTTGGATGTAATAAAATAAATATGCAATAATGATTTAAATCAGTTGCAAATTTACTGATTTAATTTTCATTTTTCAGTGTTTTTCAAATAATTATGTATGATGCGATGTGTTTTTCACCAATTTTAAACTAACTTTGTAGAGTTGATATCAACCCCTCACCACAACAACACCTCAACATCTCACCACCTCACCCCCTCAACATCTCAACATCATTTAAAACCCAACAATATGGAAAACAACGAAAAAGACCACATCCAGTTGCCCGACAACGCCTTCACCGAGTTGAAGCCGGGCGAGGAGTATCAGCCCGTGATGGAACCGGGCAGGAGTTATCCGGAAGTGAACCTATGGTCGGTGACCTGGGGCATCATCATGGCGATGCTCTTCTCAGCCGCCGCTGCCTACCTCGGACTGAAGGTGGGACAGGTGTTTGAGGCAGCCATCCCTATCGCCATCATTGCCGTAGGCGCATCAACACTTGCCAAGCGCAAGAACCCACTTGGCGAGAACGTCATCATCCAGAGCATCGGTGCCTGCTCGGGCACCATCGTAGCCGGTGCCATCTTCACGCTGCCTGCCATCTACATCCTGCAGGCTAAGTATCCGGAGATGAGCGTATCGTTCGTGAAGGTGTTCATGTCGTCGCTGCTCGGCGGCATCTTGGGCATACTGTTTATGATTCCGTTCCGCAAATACTTCGTGAAGGACATGCACGGCAAGTACCCCTTCCCCGAAGCCACTGCCACTACGCAGGTGCTCGTGAGCGGAGCCAAGGGTGGCTCGCAGGCTAAGCCGTTGCTCATCGCCGGACTCATCGGTGGTCTGTACGACTTCATCGTGGCTACCGTCTACTGGTGGAACGAGTGCTTCACGACGCGCGTCGCGGAATGGGGAGTCGTGGCTGCCGACAAGGCGAAGCTCGTGTTCAAGGTGAACACCGGTGCTGCCGTACTTGGCTTGGGCTATATCATCGGCTTGAAGTACGCCTTCATCATCTGCCTCGGCTCGTTCGCCGTGTGGTGGCTCATCGTGCCGGGCATGTCGATAATCTTCCACGACCAGGTGCTCAACCTCTGGAACCCTGAGATTACGCAGACCGTTGGTGCTATGTCGCCAGAACAAATCTTCAAGTTCTACGGCAAGAGCATAGGTATCGGCGGCATCGCCATGGCTGGCATCATCGGCATCATCAAGTCGTGGGGCATCATCAAGGGTGCCGTATCGCTCGCTGCTAACGAGATGAAGGGCGGCGCACAGTCGTCTGCCAACACCGTGCGCACACAACGCGACCTGCCGTTCAAGTTCATCGCCATCGCTTCCATCGCTACGCTCATCATCACCTTCCTCTTCTTCTGGTTCGGTGTGATGGAGGGCAATCTGCTCTTCGCCGTTGTAGGCATTCTGCTCGTCACCGTCATAGCGTTCCTCTTCACCACCGTAGCCGGCAATGCCATTGCTATCGTAGGCTCCAACCCCGTATCGGGCATGACGCTTATGACGCTCATCCTCGCGTCGGTGGTGCTCGTGGCTGTCGGACTGAAGGGCACTGGCGGTATGGTTGCCGCACTCATCATGGGTGGCGTGGTCTGCACCGCACTCTCTATGGCAGGCGGTTTCATCACCGACCTCAAGATTGGCTACTGGCTCGGCACAACGCCGAAGAAGCAGGAGACTTGGAAATTCTTAGGCACACTCGTGTCGGCTGCTACCGTTGGCGGTGTGATGATTTTGCTCAACCAGACATACGGCTTCGCAAGCGGAGCCCTCGCTGCTCCTCAGGCTAACGCTATGGCTGCTGTCATCGACCCGCTTATGAACGGTGTGGGTGCTCCGTGGGCATTGTACGCTATCGGAGCCGTAATCGCTGTAGTGCTCACCTACTTTAAGATTCCGGCTATCGCCTTCGCACTCGGTATGTTCATACCATTGGAGCTGAACACTCCGCTCCTCGTTGGTGGCATTGTGAGTTGGTACGTTACATCGCGCTCTAAGGACGCAGAGGTGAACCGCGAGCGTGGCGAGAAGGGCACACTGCTCGCCAGTGGTTTCATCGCTGGTGGCGCACTGATGGGTGTTCTCTCTGCCCTGCTCCGCTTCTGCGACGTACACTTCGTAACTGATGGCTGGATGGAGTCGTGGCTTGCTAATCCGCTGTCAGAGGTAGCTTCGCTCGTAGCCTACTGCTGCCTGATCGGCTACTTCGTGTTTGCAACAAAGGGCAAGAAGTAAGGATATAGAGCACATACAAAACAAGGGGTGCAACCGCGGTTGCACCCCTTGTTTTGTATGTATTGCGTATAGCTTAAATTACTGAACTTTCGCAAGTTCAGAGAAATCAGTAGTTAAAGGAGTTAAGAAGTTCTTGCAAGCAAGCGGCAAAGCCGAGCGAAGCCAAATGCTTTTAATGCTGTAAATCAAGCAAAAAAACTAATGGCTTAACTCCTTAGCAACCGAAGGGTGCGAAAACTCCTTAACTTCTTAACTACTTTCGCTTGCGAAACTTAAGTTAAAATATTAATCGATTTCTTCATCAGCCTCGTAACCACCCATCTCGCGGATAGCATTCTTCAGCATTGTGTACTGCTGATAGAGGTGGTTAACCGGCTCCTCACCCTTAGTGTAGTCGTGCATCGGGGCCTTGAGGAAGAAGCTCAGGAAGCGCTGTATGCCGTAGCGTCCGGCACGAGCAGCGAGGTCGCTCAGCAATGTGAGGTCGAGCAACAGCGGAGCAGCGAGGATTGAGTCGCGGCAGAGGAAGTTAATCTTGATCTGCATCGGGTAGCCCATCCATCCGAAGATGTCTATGTTGTCCCATCCCTCCTTGTTGTCGTTGCGAGGCGGATAGTAGTTGATGCGCACCTTGTGATAGTACTGTGTATCCTCGTCGTTGCCGTGTCCGTAGAGGTCGGGCTGTACGTCGGGCTTGAGGATCGTCTCAAGTGTAGAGAGCTTGCTGACCTCCTTGGTGTGGAAGTTGGCAGGCTCGTCGAGCACGAGTCCGTCGCGGTTGCCGAGGATGTTTGTAGAGAACCATCCGTTCAAGCCGAGGCAGCGTGAGCCAATCATCGGAGCGAAACCGCTCTTCACGAGCGTCTGACCGGTCTTGAAGTCCTTACCGGCGATAGGCATCTTGGTCTGCTCAGCGAGCTCCCACATAGCTGGGATGTCGACTGTGGTGTTAGGAGCACCCATGATGAACGGTGCGCCCTCTGTCAATGCTGCGTAAGCATAGCACATAGACGGAGCTACATGCTCGCGGTCGTCTGCCTTCATAGCTGCTTCGAGAGCTGCCACTGTGCCGTGTTTCTCCATGTCTACCGGTACGTAGATCTCGGTAGATGCTGCCCAAATAACAACGATGCGTGCGCAACCGTTCTGCTCCTTGAAGTCGCGGATATCCTTGCGGAGAGCCTCAACCATCTCCCAGCGAGTCTTGCAGTCCTTAACGTTGTCACCGTCGAGGCGCTTAGCGTAGTTCTTGTCGAAGGCAGCCTTCATCGGCACCACCTTTTCCAACTCCTCGCGCACGGGGTTGATATCCTTCTCCTTCAGCACCTCGGCATACATAGCTGCCTGATAAGCATTCTGTGGATATACGTCCCATGTTCCGAATACGATATCGTTGAGATCGGCGAGAGGCACGATGTCCTTATAGTGCAGATACTTCTTGTCTGCGCCCTTACCAACACGAATCTTGTCATACTGAGTCATTGAACCAACAGGCTTAGCAAGTCCCTTGCGAGCCATGAACACACCAGTCATAAAGGTGGTGGCTACTGCGCCACAGCCTACAACCAAAATACCCAGCTTTCCTTCTGCTGGCTTAACGTTAGTTTGTTTCATCTTTTAGTTATTAAATTTTTAATAATTAGGTTTCTATGCACATTCTGTTATGAAACCACAATCGGACAGAAGCATATTAACGTTTCAAACCCGGATTGTTTCATAACACGACTTAGCAAAAGTACTAATTTAATCCGAGAAACGCCCAACTTAAACCATTTGTTTTCAAAATATGGTACTATTTAACACTTTTGTTGCAATATGCAACAGCATAACGATTCTACAAAACTAATCACAGGCTATAGCAAAACATCTGAAAGCAGCAAACAGATACACGTTTTGTCGGGCAATGGGTCTTCTTTTGGGTTGGCATAATAGATGAGTGCCACCTTTTGATTGGATCCGTCTTCATCGCGCGTAATGGTTAGCTTGGCATGGGAACCGCCCCCGAAGAAGTTTTCGAGCATAAAGTCCTGACGTTTCTGGTATAGCTGCATATCGATAATATTGCCTTTGTAGCGCACGCTGTCGCGATAAGTCAAAGTGCAGCACTGCTTACGTTGCTCGCTATCGTATGTCACGACCAACTTACCCATATCTGCAACGAGGGTGTCCTCGGGCAGTTCGCTGGAGAACTCGACGTGATAGCGGAACGAATAGGGATTAAAAAAACTGTCCTGTGCATGACTGGTGCATACACAGGATAGTATAATGATAACGAATGATAAAAATCTGAACTTTGCCATTTCAGTAGAAATACTGTTTTGTCAATTCTGCATGTCGGCACTGATTAGACTAACATTACCACCAACCGAGTGAGCAATCGCTCTCCGGGCAGTTGTTGGTTGCATACTCATCAGCGAGTTTGCGACAAGCGGCTCCCAGTTCCTTTCTGCTGAGCTGCACCGACTCGTCGCCATAGGCTGTTTCGTACACCTTCTCCATCATCTCTAAAGCCTGCTCGTAGAGGTTGCAGTCCTCCGGAATGGCGCAGAGCTCGAACAAAGCATGCTCGTACTGCTTGCCATTGATGAGCGTTTGTGCCTTACGTATGATTGAGGCAGCGTTGTTGTTGTAGTAGTCGATGATGCGCTGCTTCGACTTGTCAACGAGTTTGCGGAGCTGTGGCGAGTTCTTGATGTTCTTCAACGCATTAGTGAGTGCCTGCTCCTCCGTGTTGCCGATGCCTGTGAACTCAACGATAGACGTACCGAAGCACGACTTTGTGCGTGCATCGCCAACGGCGAAGGTTGCTGATATGCGTTGCGCTATCTTTGTGCCTGCCACTTCTGTCTGCAACGGAACGGTCTTGCACGCCAATACGAAGCGCGAGTTGTAGCCACTCACCAGCTTCATCGAGGTGATGACGCTGCGCAAACGAGCCTCTACGATAGCCTTCTGACCTTCAGTTGCCTTGCTCTCCTTTGCATCGTACATCGGCGAGAGCGTTATCTGTGCAGAACTTGCGAGCGAGCAAAGTGTCAACGCTGCAAGAACAAATAGTTTTCGTATCTGCATAATCATAATGTTTTAGAACAACATGTTATTTGTTTTGAAGTCTCGCAAGCCGATAGAACTTGCAAGACTTTCCTTTTGCTATTACTCAACGAGGAAGTTGACACGTCCGAGCGTGTTGCCCTGTCCTTTGCTTACCTTAAAACCGGTCTCTGCCTTGAATGCCTTTCTTACGCCCTTAGCCCAGTCTTCAGCCTCGATTGGTTCACCGCTCTCGTCGAAGAATGGTATGCGCACAGCCTTGAACTCAACCATCTTAGCTGTCTTGCGTCCTTTCTTGCAAGCCTGATTTACAGCGTGCTTCTTCACCCACGAGTAGAGGAACTCGTCGTATGTGTCGCCGTCGTCGCCAATCTCGTCCTTGATGAAGTTGATGCCAGCACTTGGTGCTGAGCGGAACACAACAACGATCTTGCGACCATTGTCGCGCAAGTCCTTATAATACTCGATGATGCGGTCGCACAAGTCGTCGCAGTTGCCTGCCACTGCCTTACGCAGTGCGAGGTCGGTGGGATCCATTGTCATCTCGATAGTACCTTCTACCGACGACACTTGCTCAGAGGTGTAAGCGTCGACAGCCTTTATAGTATAAGAAATATTCTTGCGCGGACCAACCTTAGATATAGCATAGTCGACATCTACGCGGATGTCAGGACGCGCCTGCTGCATGAGTTCATCCATAGCACCCTTCTCTGCCTCGTCGCCGTCAGCAGCATTAGCAAGTTCTTCGGCGCGTTCGCGCTTCATATCCTTCAAAATGCTCTGCAGGTCTTCGTGCTCGAACTTGCGTTCCTCAAACACCTTCTGTATTGCCTGGATTACGGTACCCATCTCGCGTGAGTTCACGAAAGCGTCGTTATACTTCGGTATGTATTCGGTTTCGCCCTGATTGTTGAACGTCTTCATAAAGCCGTGGTCGTTCATCCACGAGTCAGAAGGGAAGACGATGATAGTAGGCATTGCTGCCTGCTGCGCCTTCATCACAACTGCGAAGGTAAGGAGCAGAAACAAACTAAAAATTCTTTTCATAATACGTTTTTCTATTTACATTAAAACATCTGCTATTATCGAGTATTAGCGCGAGAAGATGCTACGCGCTCCTTCTATAATGCCGTCCTTTTCGAGGCGTTTGCGTAATCCGTTGAGGTTGACCTGTACGAGCATACCAACCTGCCACTCCTTCTTGCCCTTGATTACATCGCCGGCAGACTGTGCGCCACGGCTTGTAAACTGCACAAACTGACGATACTCGCCCGACTCAAAGAAGCGGTCGAAGTACTCCTTGTGTGCCTGATAACCTTCTGGGCAGAGCGGACGTACATTGCCCTGTGTACCCGAGTCGTTGGCAGCCAAACCTTTAAAAAGCAGTCCGTGTACAGCATTACGCATACAAATATCCTTTGTGAGCAGTTCTTTCTTCTTGCCGTAGCTCCACACCTTAAACACCTTGAAGCCTGATGTAGCTGCAACATTCTCCTTAGAGAGTGTCAACTCGTATCTATAGTCGACGAAATCTTTTTTCTTACCCGCACTTACTGAAAGCACCATGCAGAAGCAAATGGCGATAAAGAGTAATCTTCTCATAATCAAATCTATTTAGTATTTAACCAAAACGTCTTTTAAAAGCTACACACCTATTATATACATGTATAGTAGCTTTTAAAAGACAGTATATTTACATTATTTTATTTTGCGAGACGGATGAGACAACCCTCACCCATTTTCTTTCCTGGTTTGCCATCGAATACGGTGTACTTCAACTCGGCATTGCCTTCCTTCTTCTCACCGTCTTCTGCTTCGCCTTCGAGGGTCTCGTTAGCACCTTCCTGGTTGTCCCAAACAGAATTCTTGGCTACCTTGATTGTGCCTACTTTCTTCCACTCTACTTCATTGTCGTTCTTCTGACACATGAACACGTCGAACTTATCGCCAGCCTTCACACCTTCCTTTGTACCGATGTAAGCAACGAGCTTGTCGCCATCTACGTGGAGCGAACTCATTGGGCGGAACTCGTCGTAGTCGCGCTGCAGGGCAGCGAAAGCAGCGTCGGTAGCACGCAATGCACCACGAGCAATCAGTTTGTCGAGGTTAGCCGACTTCATTGTCAAGCCTGCGCCTGCGTACTTAGATGAGCGACCAACATACTTCAGCTGGTAGTTTGCGTTAGCGTTGAAGTCGGCTACGTTATTCCAGTATTTTGCATAAAAATCGTCGAACTTAGCCTTATCCCAATCGAGTTTGAAGAGGTAAGCATTTGTTCTTACGAAGTAGCCCTTTGTCTTAGCTGCAGCTGTCTCGGCTGCCTTCACTGCGATGTTGCCTGCCATCTTGGCGATGCCTGGCAAGAACTCCAACGTAACCTTAGCCATTGCAATGGCTGTAGCACTCTTCTCCTTTGCGTTCATCATACGATAGTTGTTGACACATACGTATGTTGTGCCAAGGAGTTTGTTCTCCGAATTGCCACAGATAACAACAAGGTTATCGGTCTGCCTTGCGTTCTCGCGAGCCTCATCGCTCAAGCCCTTCATACCGAGAGCCATGATAACGCTAATCTGCTCGTCCCACGCAGCCACGTTCTTATAGTCAGCTCCCTGCGGAACGTGCCATTTAGCCACGAGCTGATTGCCGAACTTGTTTGCATTGAAGTAGTTGAGCAAGCGTGCTGCGTACTCGCGTTCTGAGATAGGGTCAACCTTTACGCCCATTGAAGCGAGCGTGGTCTTGAGGAGTGCGTCCTTAGCCGACTCTTTCTCGATAGCGTCCATCTCTGCCTTTGTGGCTGTAGGTACGGTAGACCAGTCGATGTGGTGGCTACCCAGGTTGAAGTCGTTATAGTTAGGATAGCGCGTTGCGAAGTCGATGCCGTCGAACGCCTTGTTTGTTACCTCGTAAGCGTGGGCATACTCCTCGTTGTCGGCTGGCATATCGAGTTTAACCCAAATCGGTCATTAGAGATTTTTTCGTGCAAAAAGTCAGATTATAGTAGGAGGTACCATCGTTATAGCATCTGTATACTAACACAATATGTATCTTTCGTTCAATTTCAAGACAAAATGAAAGCGAAATTTTCTAATGACCGATTTGGGTTTAAGCATGTACACAGAGTTACGGATGTAGAGTGAGTCGGAATTTTCCTGTGCGCTCACAGCGTTTGGTGCCATGCTCAGAAGAGCGAGACCCAAGAACAGATTTGTTTTCATTTGTTGATATTTTTTAGGTTTTAAATTCGTTGGTTGTAGTTTCGCAAGTTCAGCACTTGCGAAACTATATCTTCAGTTTTCAGGTTGCCCTTACAGCTCGATGATGAGGAAAGCTGATGCGTTCCAGAACTTCTCTGCATCAACGATGGTGAGTGTAGATGTGCCGTCGCCGTTCTTCTCGATGGTGTAGCTACCCTGTGGGTTGCCCGAAACGAGTTTCGGCTTCTTCGACTGCAGCTTGAGAGTCTTGAACGAACGCACGTCAACAGCCTTGAAGAGACTCTTGTCGATGGCAGCGCTGTTCACCTTCTTCTTCTTTAGGAAGCCGCCCTTGAGCAAGCCCTTCTCGCTAAGCTCCTTCTTCGAGCCTACGCAGTAGTAGCGCTTGTTCAACTCTTTATCCTGCTGATAGTTCTGTTCCTTCAGATAGTCCGACTCGTTGGTCAGCTCTTTAACGTTGTAGCGCAGTTCGTCAATCTTCACATCCTTTGTCTGCACGAGTTCCTCGAGCTCAGCGATGCGTGCCGTCTTTTCAGCCAACTGTGCGTTGAGGTATTCCACCATCTTCTGCAGGTTGGCGATAGTCTGCTTCGACGACTTTTCCTGCGCCTTGTTCTTCGCAGTGAGTGCGTCTATCTGCTGCTGCTTGCGTGCAAGCAGTTCCTTGAACGATCTGAGTTGTGTAAGCATGTGCTGCTTGTCGGTTGTGCCTTCAGGATGATTGAAAATCATATTCTCCTGTACTTGGATAGAGTCGAGACATGACGCAACAGAATTGATAAACGCAGACATCTCTGCTACTTCCTGATCTTCCAACGCCTCGTTTACCACGGCTGTAGAGTCGCTACCGTCAGCAGCCTGTGCGTTCTTGTTGTTATTACACGAAACAAATGATGCGAAACCAATGGCTATCATTACGATAAGCATCGAGGATTTGATTTTTTTCATATTGTTTGAATATTTAGGTTACAAGATATTATTAATAGTTGCCTTTATCACACATTTTGTGTCCGATTAGGTGATTGCAAAGTTAGACATTTTATTAATACAAGCAAAAAATATATAACGTTTTTTTTCTATTCATTAAAAAAAGATAGACAACTTTATTGTGTCTTCTTTTTTTTCTCTAAATTTGCAACGTCTAAGAATAAATACCGAAAAGATGGTTTTTAAATACGACTTTCTGATTATTGGTGCCGGAGTTGCCGGCATGAGCTACGCTTTGAAGGTGGCTCGCGCACACAAGGGCAAGGTGTGCATGATTTGCAAGACTTCGCTTGACGAGGCAAACACTTCGTTTGCCCAGGGAGGCGTTGCCTCAGTGACTAATCTTGCAGTCGACAATTTCGACAAGCATATAGAAGACACGATGATAGCGGGCGACTTCATCAGCGACCGTCGTGCCGTAGAGCAGGTGGTGCGCAATGCGCCGGAGCAGATTGCCGAGCTCGTGAAATGGGGCGTGAACTTCGACCGCAAGGAGGACGGCGAGTTCGACCTGCATCGCGAGGGCGGACACTCCGAGTTCCGCATTCTGCACCACGCCGACGACACGGGTGCCGAGATACAGCGCGGACTGATGGCGGCTGTGCGTGCGTGCCCCGACATCGACGTTAAGGAGAACCACTTCGCCGTGGAGATAATCACGCAGCACCACCTCGGCGCGCGCGTCACACGTCGCACACCTTATATTAATTGCTATGGTGCGTACGTGCTGAACCCCGAGACGCAGAAGGTGGACACGTATCTCAGTAAGGTGACACTGATGTGTACGGGCGGTTGCGGTGCCGTATACCAGACCACTACCAACCCCGTCATCGCTACGGGCGACGGCGAGGCAATGGTATATCGTGCAAAGGGCACGGTGAAAGACATGGAGTTCGTACAGTTCCACCCGACGGCGCTCTACCACCCGGGCGAGACTCACCCCGCGTTCCTCATCACTGAGGCGATGCGTGGCTACGGTGGCATACTGCGCCTGCCGAACGGCGAGTCGTTCATGGAGAAGTACGACGAGCGCCTCTCGCTGGCTCCGCGCGACATCGTGGCGCGTGCCATCGACAAGGAGATGAAGATACACGGCATCGACCACGTGTGCCTCGACGTTACGCATAAAGACCCTGCCGAGACAAAGAAGCACTTCCCGAACATCTACCTCAAGTGCAAGTCGATAGGCATCGACATCACCACCGACTATATCCCCGTTCGCCCGGCTGCCCACTACATGTGCGGCGGCATAAAGGTAGACCTCAACGGACAGTCGTCGATAGAGCGCCTGTACGCCATCGGCGAGTGCTCTTGCACGGGTCTGCACGGCGGCAACCGTCTGGCGAGCAACTCGCTCATCGAGGCTGTGGTGTACGCCGACGCAGCTGCCAAGCACTCGCTGGAGCACGTAGACGAGTACGACTTCAACGAGAAGGTGCCGGAGTGGAACGACGAGGGCACGATGACCAACGAAGAGAAGGTGCTCATCACGCAGAGCGTGAAGGAGGTGGGCGAGATAATGTCCAACTACGTGGGCATCGTGCGCTCCGACCTGCGCCTGAAGCGTGCATGGGACCGCCTCGACTTGCTCTACGAGGAGACCGAGGAGCTCTTCAAGCGCGTAAAGGCGAGCCGCGACATCTGCGAGCTGCGCAACATGATTAACGTGGGCTACCTCATCACGCGCCAGGCTATCGAGCGCAAGGAGTGCCGCGGACTGCACTACACCACCGACTATCCGCTGCACGCGTACGACAAGAAGTAATTCTCAACTCTCAACTTATTATTATAATAAATTATGAAGCAAAGAACCTTAATCATCGCTCTCTGCTCATTCCTCCTTATGAGCTTCTGCGTCAGCAAGAACGCCATAAAGTACGAGAAGGGCACCGCCGTAGTCAACACTACGTCGATAGTGAAGGCGCGCGGTTTCCAGGGCAAGACGCCGGTGAAGATATACATCCGCAACGGCAAGGTGCAGAAGATAGTGGCACTGCCCAACCAGGACACGCCATCGGTGTTCGCACAGGCAGAGACGCTGCTGAAGAAGTTCGTGGGCAAGAGTGTCGACGAGGCTGAGCAGATGAAGGTGGACGGCGTGAGCGGTGCCACCTACTCGTCCAAAGCCCTCATACAGAACGTGAAGGGCGGACTGAAATACTACCGAGAGAACAAGAAGTAGAGCGTTTGACATAGCTCTAACAGTATAGAAGGCTGATGTTTTAGCTGCGTTTTGCGGCTAAAACGTCAGCCTTTTTCAGTACTTTCACCATCGTGCAGCGAACGGAATCCGATCAGGTGGCGGACGCAATCTGATTGGACGGCGAACGGAATCCGATCGGACGGCGGACGGAATCTGATCGGGCGGCGGACGGAATCCGATCGGGTGGCGGACGGAGCACGATGCGTCGTCTATAAGGTTCGGAGTTAAGAAGTTGAAAAAAATGAGAACAAATAGTGAGTATTATCCAATAAAATCGTTACCTTTGTAAAATTAAAGTCTATATCACAAGACTTAAAGCCAACACCCCCGAAACAACAAACAATACCCCGAGACAAAAGGATATCAAAAGAACACATTAAACAAATAAAGAAAAGAAAGATGAAGACTGTTTATGATTTCTCGGTGAAAGACAGAAAAGGTAAGAGCGTGTCGCTGAAGGAGTATGCCAACGAGGTGCTGCTCATCGTGAACACAGCTACAAAATGCGGCTTCACACCGCAGTACGAGGAGCTGGAGAAGCTCTACGAGAAGTATCATGCGCAGGGATTCGAGGTGCTCGACTTCCCGTGCAACCAGTTCGGCGCACAGGCTCCTGGCACCGACGAGTCGATACACCAGTTCTGCAAGCTCACGTACAACACCGAGTTCCCGCGCTTCAAGAAGGTGAAGGTGAACGGCGACGACGCCGACGACCTCTTCAAGTTCCTCAAGGAGCAGAAGTCGTTCGCAGGCTTCGACCCTGCACACAAGCTCACTCCGGTGCTCGAGGAGATGCTCGCCAAGGATGCGCCCGACTATAAGGAGACAGCCGACATAAAGTGGAACTTCACAAAGTTCCTCATCAACAAGCGCGGAATGGTAGTGGCTCGATTCGAACCGACAGAGAGCCTCGACAATATCGCAAAGCAGATTGAAGAGATTATCTAAGGTGGTGTGGTGTTGAGATGTTGTTGTGTTGACATATCTCAACACCTCAACATAACAACACCACAACCCCACATATCTCAACACCTCAACATAACAACATTACAACACCACATACAACCCCACATATCTCAACACCACAACATCTCAACATAACAACTTGTAATAAAATCAATAGAAATGGAAAATAGAGAACATGTGCGTTGCCTCATCGTGGGCAGCGGTCCGGCAGGCTACACTGCTGCAATATACGCTGGACGCGCCAACCTCAGCCCGGTAGAATACTGCGGCATTCAGACTGGCGGTCAGCTCACACAGACTACCGTCGTAGAGAACTTCCCCGGCTACCCCGAGGGCGTGGACGGCAATCAGATGATGCAGGACTTGCGCCAGCAGGCTCTGCGCTTCGGCGTGGACATGCGCGAAGGCTCAATCGCAAAGGTCGACTTCTCGCAGAAGCCCTACGTGCTCACCACAGACACGGGCGCGGAGATTGAAGCAGACACCGTGATCATCGCTACCGGAGCAAGTGCAAAGTATCTCGGACTCGACGACGAGAAGAAGTACAACGGACAGGGCGTGAGCGCATGTGCTACATGCGACGGCTTCTTCTACCGCAAGCGCACCGTTGCCGTAGTTGGCGGCGGCGACACAGCGTGCGAGGAGGCTCTCTATCTGGCTGGTCTCTGCAAGAAGGTGTACATGATTGTGCGCAAGCCTTACCTGCGTGCGTCTGACGTAATGCGCAAGCGCGTGGAGGAGAACGAGAAGATCGAGATTCTCTACGAGCACAACACTCTCGGACTCTTCGGCGAGGACGGCGTGGAGGGTGCTCACCTCGTGAAGCGCAAGGGCGAGGCTGACGAGGAGCGTTACGACATCGCTATCGACGGCTTCTTCCTCGCTATCGGCCATAAGCCGAACACCGACGTGTTCCGCCCGTTCGTCGACTGCGACGAGACCGGCTACATCAAGACTATTGACGGAACGCCGCGCACTAACGTGGAGGGCGTGTTCGCTGCCGGCGACTGCGCCGACCCGAACTACCGCCAGGCTATCGTGGCTGCAGGCTCAGGCTGCAAGGCTGCGCTCGAGGCTGAGCGCTGGCTCACTGAGCACAACCTGTAACATAGGAGGGTATGGCATCCTGCCATACCCACGCAACCTCCAATCGGGAGCAAATTAAGTAAAAACAAAATATAGGGCAAATTGTAGGAGGCTACGGCATGAATGCCGTAGCCTCCTATTATATCCAACCAAAACATGACAATCCTCCTCACCGTAGCCGCCTACTTCGCGGCTCTCATGCTCTTCAGCCGCCTCACCGCACGACGCGGCAACAACAACGAGACCTTCTTCCGCGCCAACCGACGCTCGCCGTGGTACATGGTGGCGTTCGGAATGGTGGGCGCTTCCATCTCGGGCATCACGTTCGTGAGCGTGCCGGGCATGGTGATGCGTACCGATATGACATACGTGCAGACCTGCATCGGCTTCATCCTCGGCTACTTCGCCATCGCCTTCCTGCTGCTGCCGGTCTACTACCGGCTGAACCTGACGACCATCTACTCATATCTGAAGGAGAGGCTCGGCAAGCGGTCGTACAAGACCGGCGCATGGTTCTTCCTCACGTCGAAGATGACGGGCGCAGCGGTGCGCTTCTACGTGGTCTGCATCATTCTGCAACGCTTCGTGTTCGATGCCGTGGGCGTACCGTTCCCCATAACCGTCGTGGGCATGACGCTGCTCATCTGGCTCTACACGCGCCGCGGAGGCATCAAGACGCTGGTATGGACCGACACGTTCCAGACCACCTGCATGTTCGCTGCGCTACTCCTTATTATATATAATGTGACGCAGCAGCTGGGCATGAGCGTGGGCGAAGCCGTACAGGCGGTGGCTGCCGACGAGCACAGCCGCATGTTCGTGTGGGACGACTGGGTGTCGACGCAGAACTTCTGGAAGCAGCTGCTCAGCGGAGCTTTCATCGCCATCGTGATGACGGGCTTGGATCAAGACATGATGCAAAAAAACCTCACGTGCAAATCGCTACGTGAGGCTCAAAAGGATGTGTGTACGTATGGTTTCGCCTTCGTGCCAGCCAACCTGCTGTTCATGGCGCTCGGCGTGTTGCTTATGATGCTGGCGCAGAAGGAGGGTACACCGCTGCCTGCGGCTGGCGACGAGCTGCTGCCGATGTTTGCGGCGACGGGCGCATTGGGCACTGTGGTGACGGTGTTCTTCACCATCGGCATCGTGGCGGCGTCGTTCTCCAGTGCTGACTCGGCGCTCACGGCGCTCACCACGAGCTACTGCGTCGACATCTGCGAGCGCCCCAAGGACGAGCGTCTGCGCCGCCGTGCGCATGTGGGCATCGCCGTGGTGTTCGTGGCGTTCATTCTGCTGTTCCGTATGCTCAACTCTACGAGTGTCATCGACGCCATCTACGTGCTCTGCTCCTACACCTATGGTCCGCTGTTAGGTTTGTTCGCCTTCGGACTGCTCACACACCGCGCCGTCAACGACCGCCTCGTGCCCTATGTATGCCTCGCCTCACCCCTACTCTGCTACGCTCTCGACATCACCGCGCAGCATCTCTGGAGCTACCGTTTCGGCTACGAGCTGCTCATGATCAACGGGGCGTTCACCTTCGCAGGGCTGTGGGCTACGAACAGCGCAAAGAAATAACTCCTTATCTCAGCTGCACCAAGCAACAAAAACCTCCCACAGATTTCACACTCTAAGTTAGTACATAAAACCTCCCACAGATTTACACAGATACTGCTTGCGTTGTTCTCCCACAGATTTCACAGAATACACAGAACCTTCTTACTAAAAGTATCTGTGTAAATCTGTGAAATCTGCGGGAGTTTTTCTCAGCAGAAGGTTCTGTGTATTCTGTGAAATCTGTGGGAGATTATAGATTTTGCTCTAAGTTAGTACATAAAAACTCCCACAGATTTCACAGATCTACACAGATGCTGATTGCGTTATTCTCCCACAGAATTCACAGAACACACAGAACCTTTTGCTATAAAAATCTGTGTAAATCTGTGGGAGTTTTTCTCAGCAGAAAGTTCTGTGTATTCTGTGAAATCTGTGGGAGATTTTCTCAGCTGAAGACTCTGTGGGTTCTGTGAATTCTGTGGGAGCACACCCAGGGGGTGCAGCTGTCTCAGCTGCACCAACCGAGCTGACGGTACGCCTTCTCGGTTGGTGCACTTCTTGCTCTGTTGGTGCACTTGAGACAAGTGCACCCCCTGAAAGCACCCTAAGAATCTGTGTAAATCTGTGAAATCTGTGGGAGATTTTACAGCAAGAAAGTGTATTCCGTGGGAGGATATATCAACAGAAAGCTCTGTGGGTGCGTGGGTATGGCAAGGATGCCATACCCTCCTACAATACATCTGTGGGAAGAGAAAGATTATAAGCCCGACCAGACACTCGGGTTAAACGTCTTCTCGACCTGCGCCTCCACATCATCAGGGAGGTTGCAGAAAAAGTCGATGCCGGTGCGCGCCTCAAGCTCCTTGATAGAGATAGCGTGTGAGCCCAACGTCTCGTTCGTGCGCCACGCATTTGTCTGTTCGCTCCAGAACGCCATGCCTGCATATCCGAACGAGCTCTTGCGCAGGATAGCCATGTAGAAGTACTTCGGCACGATGAGCTTGCCCCCGATGCGCGTTATGATGTTAGTCTCACTGTCGATTGTGCCACCCTTGCAAACGAAGATTGTATCCGTTGCAGAGAGCTTGTCTGCCCACTTGCGCAGCTGGTTCTCCATACGCACCCACAAGCCATTATCACCTGTTTTCTTGTCGAAACCATTAAACTTATGATACTGTGGTTGCATATTCGTCATAACGAAAGTCTGTACGTTCATCTCCTTCGATGCAGTGCGGTCGCCACTCGGACAGATGTGTCCACGGTCGTAACCAGGGAAGTATTTGAATTCGCCCCAATACTCGTTGCTATTGAGGTTCGTGGTGTCGAAGAAGAAGAAGTCCGTCTCACGCGAATACTTGCCCGAGTAGCCTTTGTGCATCTGATAGCACGTCCAGCGCTGCGAACGCTTGTCGCAGTCCCACTCTACAGAGAAGTTAACACCGTCTTTATCGTAAGATGTAGATGTCATGCGATATACAATAACCTTCTGCTTGCCCGTCTTCTTCAGAGCCGGGAACTCCGTGCGTCGAATAGCCTTGTTGTAGCCGTTGGCTGCCGACGGTATGTTGGCGTTCTTGTTCTTCTTGTCTACCTGACCGCTCTGATTACCATCACCCTCATCGTCATCGCCTCCACAAGCGGTGAAGGTGAGCACAGAGAGCATCATCACAACAACAGTTGCATAGCGCAGCGCGTATTTAAAACATTGTTTCATCCGTTATTTTCCTTTAAAGTCCCTTTTACTCTTTTACTTTTTTACTTTTAAAAAATATGTTTTGTGGGGGCGTGGTATGGGCAAGATGCCCATACCTCCTACTTTTTACTCTTTTACTTTTTTACTCTTTTACTCTTAAATAAAAAAGAGAGTATGTTCCATACGTATATGCAACTACGGATGGAACACACTCTCAATATTCTATTTCAAAAATAGAGCGTGTCTATTTGAAGTATATATCTCGTTCTTTTCCTTACTTGCGAACCTTTGCGTAGCGGTTCATGAACTTATCTACGCGACCTGCAGTATCGACAAGCTTGCTCTTACCAGTATAGAACGGGTGAGATGTGCTTGAGATTTCGACTTTTACCACTGGGTAAGTTTCGCCTTCAAACTCTACTGTCTCTGTAGCCTTGCATGTAGACTTTGTAAGGAACATATCGCCGTTGGACATATCCTTGAATACGACGGGGCGATAGTTTTCTGGATGAATTCCCTTCTTCATTTTGTTTAAAATTGTTATAGTGTTAAATAAATAATTCGCTTTCAAATGCTTAGCGGATGCAAAGTTACGACTTTTTTACGAGACCGACAAATTTTTGGAAACAAAAATTCCAAGCCACCTCATCGTTTGAAATGGCTTGGAATAGGAATGTATCAGCTAATGATATTTACTTCTTATAAAGGAAAGGCAATATAGCCTTAATCTCTTCGTATGCGCCAAAGCTTGTAAACTCTGTATCGTACTGTATGGTCTTACCCATTTCTTTGTTCTTGATACTAACAGTCTTATCGCTGTTGACAGTAATAGTCCAAATATGACCACTTGCAGGAAGTTCTGCAGAACGGCTAAAGCTATTATACGCTCCGTTCATAAAGTAGTAACCAGTAGCATCCTGAATAGTGTATCCACCATCAACTTTCTTGATAGTAAAGGCATTAGCGTCAGAAACCTTTACAGTTCCGTTGCTCTCTGTTACGCTTACAGGGTTCTTGAGGTAACCGTAATTGTATGTAGCAGCCAACGGAGAGGCAGCGAGGTAACCTGCATCTGTCTTTGCAACCAATACGTATGTACCATCAGTAATTTGATTAACAAGCGTATAGGTAGAAGTGGTTGATGTTTCTGGTTGATCAGGCTCTGTAGAACCACCGTCAACAACTCCACCATCAGCAGTAGTGAGAGAGAAATCGTCAACAAGGAGGTCCTTGCCAGGATTCTTTATAACAGCAATAACAAGAGCTACTGTTGTCTTTTCTGCGAGTGTGAACTCATGGCTGATTGCAGTCCACTCTGTATTTGTCAACTTGTCGTACTTCTTAGCATAGATATAATCGTTGCCTCCGCTAATCTTACCATCAACAACCTTAACATAGCCATAGTCTACAACCGCACCATCAGCAGTAGCAGCCTTTGTATAGAACGACATCTTGTATGTACCTGGCTTCAAAGTGAGTTCCTTGTATGCAAGACGCTGGTTCTTTGCACCACCTGCAACACATACAGAATACTGGCCACTATGAGCATCTGTGCTCTGTGAAAGTTTGGCATTGCTTGCAGAAGAAGCCGACTTCCAATTGTTAGGAAGGCTATTTGTCCATGCCTCGAAATCGCCATTTGAAACGAGATTTGATCCAGCTGGTGTGTCAGGAGTATCGGGAGTGTCAGGCTTGCCTGGAGTAACCATTGGTGTGCCGTCGCCCTTAATTGTGAAGTTGTCAACCTCCCAACCACCAGAGTTGTTATCTGTACTTGTATACTTGAAACCAATGTAAACCTTATTGCCACAATATTCTGTAAGGTCGATATCACCAGACTCTACAAACGTCCAGCTTGTACCTGCCGGATAATTTGGAACAACGAGTTGTTTCCAAGTAGCTGTGCTAACATCGCCTGTGTAGTCGGTAGAAGCCCAAACTGTCATCATGTCCTTCATTGTGCTAACATCGCTAAGCTTGTTGATAGCGTGTGAGAACGCAAGAACAGCCTTCTTGCTATCAGCGAGGTTAATAGCTGGAGAAACAGCCCAAGACTCTGATGCATGGCTTGCATTGTTTAAGAATGCAGAAGCATTGAGATAGCCATTATTATTGTAAGAAGCCACCTTCCAAACTCTTGTCAAACCGCCTGTGAGGTTTACATCTTTAAATTCAAATGCGGTTGTATTGTTGTCAAATGCCTCTGAATACAATGTCGGAACTTCAGTTGTTGAACCGCCATTACCGCCGTTACCACCGCCTGGAATCTCATAAGCAGCAGGAACGTCCTCGCAGCTTGTGAATGAGAATGCTGTCATTGTTGCGACGAGCATTGAGAAAAATATCTTTTTCATATTCTTTTGTTTGTTTGCTTGTTATATAATATATAATAATGTAAGATAGCCTTACTTCTCTTCTGCCGGCTGATTCTTCTCTGGCTCGAGCACTTCGATGTCGGAGAGTGTACGCAGCACGAGCTGCACTGTTGTGCCGTAAGACGATGTTGCGCTGGTCTTGTAAACGGTGAGGATACCGGTTACGTTGAGCTTGCCCTTCGGCAGCTTCTCGGCAGCGAACTTAGCGTAGCAGCTTGTACGGATGCCGATCTGTTTCTTCTGACCAGTGTAACCCTTAAAGTAGCGTGTCACGCCGTAGCCTGTAGTGGCACCTTCAGCCTCAGGAGCGAATGTAACTGTGCCGTCGGCTGTGTCGAACTCCACACCCTTCAGTGTCACAATCTGTCCAGAGTACTTATGTGCCACGGTCTCGTTGTTGAGTGTGCTGATTTCAGAAGTCTCGAACACGTGAGGTACCACGAGCGAAGCGTCGGGCTTGCCGAGAATCTTGAAGCGTGTCTGCCATTCTGCACGGCTGATGCGGCTCGGGTAAGTCTGGTTCTTCTTGAAGTCGGTGTACGGGATACCCAGCTGTGGCTGTGTGCGATATACGCCATAGTAGAGTCCGCCGAGGTCAACGAGAATCTCCTGACCGATCTGCATCTGACCGTTGATGCCGCCCTGAGCAACGCTGATGATGATACCACCGGTAGCATCCTCGATCATAACCTGGCTATAGATATTGCCAGAGATGTCGTTGCCTGTGACGCGACCCTTAATCTGCACGCCGTCAGCGATGCGCACTGTGTCGTTCACTACATCCTTCAGTTGTGCACCGTACTTTGCCTTAAGATCAGCAATAGAAACGACATTGGTCTCCTGAAGCTGGTTGTTGCCGAACGGTGCTACCTCGCCAGTAGGGTCGGTCCAATCTTCGTCCATACATGATGTAGCAGAAAGACCTATAACAAGCGCGAAGAGCGCGAGTTTCAGATATTTTATACTTTTCATCTTCTTTCTGTGATTTAGAATTTATAAGTAATGTTCAGCATACCGTTTGTACCTAAGGCGTAGAACTTGAACGGGTTCTTCTCGAACGAGTAGCCACGTACGTTCAGGCTCTGTGTGTAGCCGCTTCGGCTCTGCTCGTAACCACCGGTAACGATGTCGCGGTTGTTGAGGATGTTCTGAACCATGAGGTTGATTGAGAGCGATCCGTGCTTGAGGTATATACTGCGACCGATTGAGCCGTCGAGCATGAAACCGCCGTGACCCTTAGCCTGATCGAGTGCTCCTGAAACGATTTCGCCGGTCACGTCGTTGATAATCGGCTGACCGAGTGCCTTCATCACATCGTTACGGTTCTTCACGTTCTTGTGGAAACGGTAGTTAGGCGAGTACGACAGGTAGATGCGGTCGTAGTAGTTGCAGTTGAGGTCGATGAACCAACCTTTCTGATGATAGCTTACGCCGAGGCTGAGAGCGGTGAGCGGTGTGCCGCTGTCGCGCATACCCTTGTTGTGGATATAGTCGTAGTTGTCACCTGTCTGGGCGGTGCCGTACAGTGTGGCATCTGTCGACTTCATGTAGCAGAGCTTAGAGTTGTTCGTAATCTTAGCCTCGCTGATTGTACCGATGAGCTTAATGTCGAGGAAGCTTGCGAGCTTGAATTTAGCGCCGAGTTCTGCACCGTAGTACGACTTGTTCATATCGGTCATAGACACATAGATGAACGAGTTGCTATCATCGTTATAGAAGTTTTGCCAGTCGGATACGTTAGTCATGCGGCTGTAGTAACCCTTCACATTGAGGTGCAGCCAAGAGTTCTCGTACATGTAGCCGAGCTCTGTACTGAAGATGCGCTCGTTCTTGAGTCCCTGAACGAAGTCGTTGTTGATCTCTGGCGACATGAACGCTGCGCGTGCTTCCGGTGCACGATGCTCGTAACCAACGCCGAGCGAGAGTACGTTGCCACGACCGAGTGTGAGGTTAGAACCGAACTTGAAGCCACCATCAACGAATTCTGCTCGCTTGCTCTTGCCGAACGAGTTGTCGGCAGCCAAACCGTTACGCATCTTGCCGTCGCGCTGGAAAGAGGTGTAGCCGAGCTTAGCTGCTATAGTATAGTTAGCCCAACCGAAGTTCTCGGTGTACGAGCTCCATACCTTGCCCTTGTTGATGAGCAGGTTGTAGTCGTAGCAGAAGCGGTCGCCTTCCTTAACGACTGCGTTAGGATGGTTGAGGTCGTACTGTGCTTCGGGCGAAGTAGCTGTGTACTTATCTGATATAAGATATGTATTGATGTTATGGAACTGGGTAGCACCGAGCAAGTCCTCCATTGTCTGGTAGTGCATTGCCTTATTGGTAGCTGCAAGTACGCCTACGTTTACCTTCTTGTCCTTGTCAATCTGGTGATTGAATGTAGAGGCAAACGAGAGCATCAGGTTGTCGTTGTGCTTAGCCTGGATGTAGTACATAGCGTCACCGCCCTGTGCAGCTGCGTTCTTGTTTGAGTAGTAGAGGCGATCCCAGTTGATCTGACGATTAGCCTTTGATGCACGCCAATAGTTGTATGATGTCAACCAATCCTCGTAAGCCTGCTCTGTGCGATATGCAGAGTTTTCGCTGTTCCACACGTCGTAGTAGCTTGACGGCATATTCTTCCAGTAGTTAGGATGCGGATTGTCAGCATTGTTGTAGTTGAGCTTTGTGCTCTTGTACATAGAGTACTTGCCGAAGAACGATGTAGTGAGCTTCGAGTTCTCGTTGAAGTTCCAGTCCCATGTGAGGATTGCACTTGGAGCGTAGTCGTTCACCACGCGCGAGTTGCGCTTCTTACCGTTCTGATAGCCCCAATAAGGGTTGTAGTAGCGGTTGTTGGCGAGCCAATACATCTCGTCTGTACCTGCGCCCTGTGTAGAACGCTCGGTCGGGTTGCCCCATGTAGAGAGCGAGAGGCTGTGCTTACCCATCACCTTCTGCACGGCAAGGAAGTAAGAGAGCGAGTTGTAGAATGTGCCCTCTACGTAGCCGTTGCGTGCCCAACGATAGCTCACGCCACCTGTGAACGCCCAGCCTTTCTCTGAGAGACCAGTGCTATAGGTGTACATGCCACGCAGAGTGTAGTTGCGGTTAGCACCACTGAGGGTCATACGATGGCCTACAGGCATTGCCGACGGACGGAAGTTGTAGTTGTTGGAGCCGCCCATGCCCGACATGGTGAAGTTGTTGCCTTCAAACGGAAGAGCGAACTCCTGGTTGCGGGTCATGTTGTTCAGACCGCCGACCTGAGAGTAACGGAACTGTCCGCTCTCCATGTCGTTCAGCTGCAAGCCATTGAGATAAACCTCATTGTACTTCTGGTCGAAAGCACGATAGCGGAAACGTGCCGGTGAGAACAAAAAGCCCACCTGGCTGGCATAGATGTCGGTGTTGGAGTTGACGATTGTCACGTTCTGTGTCATGTCATCGTCCTCACCGAGCTGTGCCTCAGTGAAAGTGAAGGCAGCCTCGCTTGCAGCTTCGCTATGATAACCGATCGAGTCGGTCTGTGTCTGAGCGAAAGCAGACGGAGCGCAGCACATTGCCAACACTGCTAATTTAAGCTTCTTTTGCATGTAATGTTTATAATTAAGTTTTAAATTTTCGTTTCTAAATCAACTACTACTTTTTTTATTTCATTCAATTAGGGTAGTTTAAGAAATAGATTGCAAAGTAACACATTTTTATTCAATTAATGAAACATTTCCATATTTAATTTTTATTAAGTATATGTTTCAATGCAGAACATGCCAACGTATTGGAAAACAATCGCAATTTCATGCAAAAAAAACACGAAATAGGGCACAATGATAACAAATTACTGTAACTTTGTAGGCGTGTATCACGTACACGCAGTGTGTAACGAATAAAAACAAAAAACAAATAACTCAAATGAAAAAAAATCTCTTTATCCTCGCCTTACTCCTATGCGTGACATTTGGAGCATCGGCTCAGAAGAAATTCAATCTCTATGCCGTAGGTTTCTACAACCAGGAAAACCTCTTCGACACTTGCCACGATGAGGGTAAGCGCGACTACGACTTCCTGCCTAACGGCGCATACAAATGGAACGGACTGAAATATAGCCACAAACTACGCAATATGTCGCAGGCATTAGCCGACCTTGGCACGGACAAGCTGCCAGGCATCGGATGCGCCCTCATCGGACTCTCGGAGGTGGAGAATTCGAAGGCACTCGACGACCTCACAGCACAGCCTGCTCTGAAGCAGCGCGGATATAAATATGTACATGTAGAGGGTCCAGACCGCCGCGGCATCGACTGCGCACTGCTCTACAACCCTCGCTTCTTCACCGTGAAGGATGTGCGCCTCGTGCCATACGTTCCCGAGGAGAAGAAGGACTCTAACTACGTGACACGTGGCTACCTCACCGTTAGCGGCACGCTCGCCGGCGAACACGTGGCTGTAATCGTGTGCCACTGGCCGAGCCGTTTCGCCACATCCTACTACCGCGAGGTGGCTGGCAGACAGGTGCGCGTGGTGAAGGACTCGCTGCTGAACGCCGACCCCAACTGCAAGGTGTTCGTGATGGGCGATATGAACGACGACCCTACAAACAAGTCGATGACCGAAGGACTCTCTTGCAAGCCGTCAATCGAGAAGACGGGCAAGGACGATATGTACAACCCGTGGTATAACATTCTCACAAAGCAGGGCAAGGGCACACTGTTCTACAACGGCTCGTGGAACCTCTTCGACCAGATCGTGATGACTCCGAACCTGCTCAACCCGAAGGGCGTGAAGGACTTCTCTACTCTGAAGTACTTCCAGCATCAAATCCACATCCGCCCGTACCTCATACAGAGCGAGGGCAAGTACAAGGGCTCGCCGAAGCGTACCACCGCAGGCGGTGTATGGCTCGATGGCTATTCCGACCACTTGCCGGTAGTAGTGTATTTGGTGAAGGAGCAGAAATAATGAATACCGAACGCCATCCCTTCACCCCGTTCCTCCCCGACGGCTGCCGGCTGCTCATGCTCGGCAGCTTTCCGCCGGGCGAACAGCGCTGGTCGATGCGGTTCTACTACCCCAACTTCACCAACGATATGTGGCGCATTTTCGGATTATGCTTCTTCAACGACAAGTTGCACTTCGTCGACACCGAAGCAAAGACGTTCCGACTTGACCGCATTATCCCGTTCCTCAACGAGCGTCGCATCGGCATGTACGACACGGCGACGGTGGTGCGCCGACTGAAGAACACGGCATCGGATAAGGACTTAGAAGTGGTAGAAGCAACAGACCTGAAGGCAATGGTGCGCTCCCTACCCTCGCTCACCGACATCGTGACCACCGGGCAGAAAGCCACCGACGTGCTCTGCGCGTGCTTCGACATAAAGGTGCAGCCGAAGGTTGGCGAGAACGTGCAGTTCGGCTTCGACGACAGAACACTGCGTCTATGGCGTATGCCGAGCAGCTCACGCGCCTACCCCATGAAGCCCGAACGCAAGGCAGAGTTCTACAGCCGCATGTTCAGCACATTATACGACCAAGCTTAAGAATATGACAAACGACAAGATAACAATAATTGGTATTGCTGGCGGCACAGGCTCCGGCAAGACCACTGTAGTGAAGAAAATTGTTGAGGCACTGCCGCCACACCACGTGGCTGTCGTACCACTCGACTCGTACTATAACGACACGTCGCACATGACCGAAGAAGAGCGCCGGGCTATCAACTTCGACCATCCCGATGCGTTCGACTGGAAGCTACTGATAAAGCAGATTAACGAGCTGCGCGAGGGCAAAGCTATCGAACAGCCTACGTACTCGTACCTGAAGTGCAACCGCGAGAAGGAGACGATACACGTGGAGCCGAAACCGGTGATTATCGTGGAGGGCATTATGACACTGCTCAACAAGCGCCTGCGCGACATGATGGATCTGCGCATCTTCGTCGACTGCGACCCCGACGAGCGACTCATACGCAACATACAACGCGACACTATCGACCGCGGACGCACCGTGTCTATGGTTGTCGACCGCTACCTGAAGGTGCTCAAACCTATGCACGAGCAGTTCATTGAGCCGACAAAGCGCTTCGCACACGTCATCATACCAGAGGGTGGAGACAACCTGAAGGGCATCAATATGGTGTGCAAGTACATCGAAAGCATCGTTGAGAAATAGTCCGCGTCGGTCGGTGCAGATTATCAATATGCATTACTTGAGAGCTAACACACTTAGTCTGCGATTTGAATAGTAACGCTTTTAAATATTTTACCTTTTAAACACTTTTGAGGCAGCGTGGTATGGGCAAGATGCCCATACCTCCTATCTTTTTACTTTTTACCTTTTTACTTTTAAACAAGTTCGAGCCCTAACGATTCGACGAACGCTCGCACTTCCTTTTGCTGCATCAGTTCGTCGTACACCTCTTTCTTTGTCTTTCGGCGGCTTATCTCTTCTGCCTCGGCGAGGCGGAGCGATATTGACACATTGCCGTTGTGCAATGCCTTGGCGAGCGTGACGCGTATGCGCCCCTTTATCTCGTTTACCTGGTCAAGCAATATCTGGTTGTCTACCAGCACCTCAATATCGGGGAAGGTGGTGATACGCGGTTGCATGTTCTTCATTCGGGAAGCAAGCCCCACCATCTTCTGCGGCATACGGTTGCACATCGAGAGCCATTGCAGATCGAGGAACTCCTGCGTGAACTGCTCGTTCTCATCCTTGTTTGTCTCTTCCGCCTCTTTCTTTGCCGCCACCGCATCCTTGCGCTGCAAGCTTTGGAAGGTCATACCGAGCGACGAGAGCTTCAAGCGTGGTACGCCGGCAGACAACTTGTCGGAGACGGCTTCCGAACCAGATGCGGCGGTCTGCGAAGGAGAAGCCTCCGCTGAAACATGGCTTACCGAGGCATGGCTCACCGGAGCAGCCACCTGCTGAGCCACTTTCGTCCGGGTGAAATCAAGAAGTTTGAACAGGGTTTTCAGCTGCTTGGGGCTACGCCCCGCACTGTCGGCATCCTCCGGCTGCGTGATCTGTGCCACCTGGATGAGTGTCAGCTCTACGAGCAGACGTTTGTTGCTGCTCTGGCGGTAGCTTAGGTCGCACTGGTTCATCAGCTTCAGTGCCTTGTAGAGGAACTGCGTGGGACACGCCTTTGCCTGTGCGCTGTACTTCTCACGCTGTTTCTCGCTCACCTCAAGGAGCTTCAGCGTCTGCGCATCCTTAGCCATGAGCACGTTGCGCACATGCGAAGCGAGTCCGTTGATAAGGTTGCCTCCGTCGAAGCCTTTCTCTATTATCGCGTTGAGGAGCACCATGCACTCGCTCACCTTGTTCGCTAACGCATAGTCGACGAACTTGAAGTAGTTGTCGGTGTCGAGTTCGTTCAGGTCCTCAATCACCTTTGCGTATGTGATGTTGCCCTGGCAGAAGCTTGCCGTCTGGTCGAAGATAGAAAGGGCATCGCGCATACCGCCATCAGCTTTCTCGGCGATGAGTGCCAATGCCTCTTCCTCGTAGGTGATGCCTTCCTTCTCTGCCACATGCTTCAGGTGGTTGATGGTGTTCTCCACGCTCATGCGCTCGAAGTCGTAAATCTGACAACGCGAGAGGATGGTTGGCAAAATCTTATGCTTCTCGGTTGTGGCAAGAATGAACACCACGTGTGCAGGCGGTTCCTCCAGTGTTTTCAGGAAAGCGTTGAACGCTGCCTGCGAGAGCATGTGCACCTCGTCGATGATGAACACCTTGTACTTGCCCACCTGTGGCGGTATGCGTGTCTGCTCCATGAGCGACTTGATGTGCTCCACGGAGTTGTTGCTGGCTGCGTCAAGCTCGAAGATGTTGTACGAGCGTCCTTCAGCAAACGCTTTGCAGCTCTCGCACTCGCCACATGCCTCGCCCTCCGTAGTAGGGTTCATGCAGTTGATTGCCTTCGCGAAGATGCGTGCACACGTCGTCTTGCCTACTCCGCGCGGTCCGCAGAACAGGTAGGCGTGCGCCAATTTGCCACTCTTCACGGCATTCTTCAACGTAGCGGTGAGAGCAGCCTGCCCCACCACCGAGTCGAATGTCATCGGGCGGTACTTACGCGCCGATACTATATATTCTCCCATATCGTGATTTTACTTTATACTTTCTACTTCTTCTACAGTCAGACCACTATATTTTGCAGCCTGCTCTACCGACAGACCATTGCTCAACATAGATTTAACAATATCCTTCTTTGCTTCTGCACGACCCTCAGCACGACCCTCGGCACGACCCTCGGCAAGTCCTTCTTCGCGTGCATTGCCAAGCACATCATTCTGTATCATCACAGCGTTGAGGTGCTCATCATAAGCATAGCGCTCGGCATCGGTCATCGAGTAATACTGCAGTTTTTTGCGTGCCTCCTGCAATCCAGGAGCAGTGGTGTTTTCCTTTATTACCCCACTCTTCAAGTAAGCAACCCACTCCTCCAACGGAGTCACTGCTACCTTGTCGAACTCGTTGACACGCACAAGAATATACTCGGGGAATATCTCTGCCGGACTCTTCTGCACGAAAGCGCCTTTCTCCTTAGCCGTTATAACGAGTTGGTCGTTTGTATGCACACCGATGAACTTGTTCTGTCCTACATACAGGTAGTCGGCACCCTTACCTATATCGAAATAGAGGATGCTTATAGAATACACCTTCTTCACCTCCTTGTATGTATCACCCAGATGAATATGCTCGGTGATGGCTTTCGCTACGCCATACAGGATGCGTTCCAGATAGTAAAGCTCGCTCGTGTTCTGCACCTCTACAAGTATTATCTCACCCTTCGAGTTTCGTGCTTTGATGTCCACACGGTTGAACTTATCGTCTGGCGTCTGCTGATTGCCCTCACTCTCAAGTATCTCCACAATCTTCACCTCCTCACCGATAAACACGGTAAGGAAACCTTCCAACACATCGAAGTTGGCTTTCTGACGGAGCAAGCGCTTGATAGCCCAGTCAAAACGTATGTATCTATCTTTCAGTCCTCCCATAATACAATAGGTTTAATGCTACTTTACAAAGTTACAATTATTATTCTGAAAACACGGCATGAAGCAATTAATTTTTATTGTTGTCCTGTAAATAATACATCTCCCTTATATTGCTTCATGCCTTTCTCATATTGCCGCAGAAGAACAACAATATTGCCGCAGAAGGACAACAATATTGCCGCAGCAGGACAACAATGTTGCCGCAGCAGGACAACAATGTTGCCGCAGAAGACTAATGAGAACGACGTAGCAGATTAGACAACGGATAGAATGATAGATGAATGGTAGATGTCTGGTAGATAGGCTGGCAGATATAGCTCTCGGAAGCATATCTGCCAGCCTTTAACATGCTCGTAATGTGTAAGTTGCAGCGACACTGGGAGATATGGTAGATTTTTTCGCGTACTGATACTTTACTATGATATATTGCTTCTATATAAAAAGGGTTTTCCGAATGAACAAAAAAGGCTATGACATTGCTGCCATAGCCTTGTATCTGATGTGAAGTTATATCTTCATCTTATAGCTTAACCTTATACAAGATTGCGATGTTTCGCTTGACTGTCTCGTTGTCCGGGTCGAGCTCGTGCCAACGCATAAAGTATTTACGAGCCAACTCCTTGCTCTTCTTCACATTGAAGTAGTAGCCAACCAAATAACGAGTTGCCATCAACTGCCAAGAAGCATTTGCAGAAACGCTATTATACAGCTGCAAAGCAGGTTGCAATCCAACGCCTGCCTCTTGATCAGGGTCAATTAACGGACTCAACTGAAGCTGATTGATATAGCCATAGTCTGCATAATCAGGGAATCGTTCTGCAGCCTGTCCATATATATCAAAGGCTTTCTTATAAGCTGCCACCTGCTCCATTCCGACACACTCTTCCGCCTTATCCTTATACATCACAGCATAGTTCTGCAGATGGAAATAGTTCAGCTTACCATTGCTCTCAACAGTATTGATATACTCTTGATAAGCCGTTTCTGCCTTATCGTATTCGCCCATATCCTTATAGGTATTACTGATAACACCCATTGCAGAAGCTACCTGATCATCTTTAATTGTCGGGCTCTTTAGCAATTCCTTCAACACATCTATTCCCTGATTTAACTTATTGTTATTAATAAGTGCCTTACCATAATTCAAGTAATTCAAATCAGTAATAGCTGTGTCTTTGCTTGCGATCAAAGTTTCACTATACTCCAATGCCCTTGAAGCGAACAACTTCTTATACTCATAAAGAGCATCACCTTGCTGCTTCTTTACAAGATCATACGCTCTGTTCGCCCAATCCGCACCAGTGGAGAGGATATAATAGTATGCAGGATATCTAACCAAACCACTATCGCAAATATTCATAATGCGCGTATAGAGCTGCAACTTTGTGTTACCATCGGCATTGTCCACAAAGGTATATACCATTCGGGCCTGTGAAGTATAGTCGTCAGCCTCTAAAGAGTCCTTTTGAGCTTCATCATACAACTGAACGCCCTTTTGAATCTCATTTGTAGTAAGACCGTATGCAGCATACAAACGTGCACAATCACGATTATAGGGGAATGTAGGATTGGCTTCCTTAGCCATTGCGTATATATTTTCCAGCTTTGCTCTACGTCTACGTACTTCTTCTTGAGCCTCTGTATCGCCCGCAAACGCACGCTCTGTCACCTTGTCCAAACCCGCCTCTACAAACGCTGCATACTTACGATACGTTCTGAAGTCGTTGGGAGCCATCTCTATCGCCTTTTTATAGTAGTTTACAGCTACAGTAGTGTCGTCAGCCCACTTGTAGATGTCGCCCTTGAGCATATAGGCAGGACTATAATGGGGGTCGAGTTCTATTGCTTTGTCGATGTATTTCAAAGCGTATGTGGTATCGCTGACACCCGATTTGAGCCAAAAGGCATTGGCTGCGCCTACGTAGATACGTGGGCACACGCTCTTCTTGGTCTGTTGCGACTCGCAAATCTGCTGCACAATAGGTTCCACCTCAACAAGTGTGTGCGACACAATCTTCTCTATACCCAAGATTGCGGCTTCTACATCGTTGATGGTCTGCACCTTGCGTGGCGAATTAGAACTTGACGCTTTGTTAGCCTTTGTCTTATTGTCAACCTTTGCCTTCTTTTCGGTCTTCGGTTTCTTCTCCTTCTTGTCCTTCAACGAGACAGAAGCTATCGAAGGCGCAACGAGTGCGAAAGCGAGCAAGCCTATAGCGATTTTTCTCATGTTCATATCTTGTATAGCTTTAAGAGTGGCGAAGGTGTTGATACCTCCGCCCTATTATTTACTTATAATACGTACTGCACACCGATTATAGTGTGTACTGCACACCGAGGTTGAGTGTCTGGAACGTGCGCAGCTTCATCATATTAACGCCAAGCAGATTCGGGTCATAACGCACTACGTAGAGCTGCGGTGTGAGCGTCACAGCGATGTGCTTAGCCACGTTCATCTTTATCTTGATACCTCCATTGGCACCCATAAGCGGACGGGTGTTGTACTTTCTTTGTGAGTACGACATGGTGTGCGAACTATTCACCTTTATCGAACCATCAGGTTCTGTGCTATTGCCTAACGACAGTAGCAATGCAGGACCTGCGAACAACTCCGCTTCAAACATACGATTGCTTTGGTAGCCAGAGCAGAGGTTGGTGACATTCAGCAAATAGTCGAGTGCCACGAAGCCTCGCTTGTAGTTGTTCTTGAAGAGTCCTGTAGTGGTGTATTCTGTGCCATACTCGGTTGTGCCAGTATAGTTGTCCGGCGCAACGCTATTGATAGACAAGTATTCGAACGAAGCACGTACGCCATGCACCTTACCGAAGTGTCCTTCAACGAAGGCCTGTGCATTATAGTTGAACGCTGCGCCCTCGTATGTCTTCTTGGTGTTGAACAGCATCGTACCTGCGCCCAAACCGAAGCTAAGCGGAATGCGTGGTGCCTCATAGTCATCTTGCTTCCTCATGCGATAGTTTGTAGCACGTGTATAGGCTGTAAAACCAAGACGAACCACTACTCTTTGGGCGTTGAAACGCTTCACTGCGTCTATGTTGCGATACGGTATTCGGTAGTTATAGTTGGTGAAGCTCGGTTCGAGGAACACCTGCAAGTCGTTGCTGAGGTTATACGAGAGGTGTAAGCCTGCCGTGTAGAACGTACTAATGGTGCGCAGATGGGTCTTCTGCTCTCGCATAATCCAACTAAGACCGCCACCGAATGCTAACGCCACGTTGAATGGTTGGTCGAAAGAGTAGTTCTTCATAAATCCTAACGGATTGATAAGAGCCTCTGCCGTTGCATCGGCGGTCATATCATGCAGATCGACAACAGCATCGTCTTGCACTGGTATACTTAGCATAGCGCGTCTATCCTCGTCCTGTTCGCCCATTGCCTCATGGGTTTTGTCCCATGTGGCGGAGGTGAGTCCTAAGCTAAAGCGCACACCTACCGATGGCGAGAACCATCTACCTACAGACATCTTCGTAGAGTGTCCCATCTTTGGGCTCACATTTTCACCTCCCACGCACCATGCCATGCCTCCCGAGAGCTCGGCAAACCATGGTGTACGCCATTTCTGCGGATGCCACTGCATTGTGCTGTCCACGTATTCAGGGCGGTTCTTCATGTAGCGCATACGGTCCTCGATAGAGAGGTTGTTGTGCAGATAGTACACCATACCGATGTTTACACCATAGAAGCCTCCGAACTTATTATATAGGTGTCTTGACTTGACACCTACATACGGCTCTATAGTGAGGTATCCTTGCGGACCGGTGAATATCTTTCCCTGCACACCTCCACGTATTTCGTATCGTGTGCGATGGTAGTCAACTATGTTTGTTGTGTTGTGACGCACACCAAAGCCAAACACTGTTGACACATCGAGCAGTCGAGACGGACGATAGCCGTCCATCAACGTCGACAGACTATATATCCAGTCGACAGAACCTTGCCACTGTTTATAGTTCTTCTTGTTACCCTCATAGTAGCCATATCCCAATCCTGCTGTAAGGCGCACTGTATGGTAAGGGTTGAACTGCTTGCCCACACTCACGTGCGCCATCGTGATTGGCGAGAGGTTATAGCCTGGATATTCTAAGTCCTTATGCAATCCTCCACCGAAGCCTAAGAAGAGGTGGTCGTACCACTTCTTTCTGAAGGTGTCGTCATAGCCACGATAGCGGTCCTCAAGCACGTACTTGAGGGCATTGAACTCCGTAGCGTAGTTGTGGCGAGTTTTGCCAATGGTGTCTTCCTCTCCCGACTCATCCCATAGTGAGTCGGGCACCTGTGTGATAGCACGTGGAGCGACACTGAACGTTGTCGTTCTTGCTACACTACAGCTCAAGCCACCTATCAAACAAATCGCTGTTGCGTAAAGGCGTATGATGTTAATGCTCATTGTTCTTGGTCTTATTTGTTATCGTCAGCGGTGTTATCCTTATTATCTGCCGACTGCACTTCTTCCTTTGTCTCACTTACAGCTCCGCTTTCCTCAGCCTTCTTACGGTCGGTGTAGGCTTTGAGTATCTCGAACTTCTTTCGATAAGCCGGAATATCTTTTCGCATATACTTCGACTTCTTACGGATGTCATCGTTCACATTGCCCTCGTTGCGATACAGGCGTATGAACTTAGGCTCCAGATCGAAGCTATGCTGGAAGTAGGCGAGGTAGAACGGCACTTTGCTTACGTCAAGCTGCGGTCCGGTGTTCTTCTTTTTATACTCGTCAAGCTGCTTGTAGTACTCTTCAGCCTTCTCGGGGTCGGTGCGTAGCAGTTCGTTCTCCTCTTCTTCCGTGAGTTCTTTAAAACCGCTGTTCGCTGCCGAGTAGTCATCTATCTGCGGTTCACGTCCCCACTCGTCAGCCCATATAATACCTTTCAGATACCACTTCTTTGGGTTATCGTCGGGCATACGGTCGATAAGAGCCTCGCATTCTTTGCGCGATTTGTTAAGATATCCGTGCAGCTCGGTGTAGATGATAGCACGGTTGTCGTCGCCCGTACTAAACACGTAGCGCTCTGCTTCCTTTATCTTTGCCACCTGCTCTGGGTCGGTTATCAAGCCCTGTATATAGAACGGGTAGCCTTGCTGGAATGTGATGAGCATACGTAGGCGCTTTGTAGCCTGCAGCTGCACATTCTTTTTCTCCAACATCTCAATGAAGAACATCGCGGTGTCGAGCTTTGCCTCCTGGAAGTACATCACGGCTTGGTTGAGCACCAACTGCTCGCGGTTTATCTTCACGGGGTTATAGCGGTCGCTCATATCCATTTGGTTCACACCCTTACGGAAGTCGATAAACGGCTTCAGGATGTTCACATCGGGCATACCTCTGCGACTTGCCATCAGTGCCATTTGGTTAGCCACGTATGGGGCAAGCTTCAGACGTGTGTAGTCCGACTGCGCAATGATGTGCTTGTAAGCAAGTGTTGTGATGGTGTCGAGCTCTAAGCTATCGGTGACTGTAGCCAAGAGGTTGAAGTAGTCACCGTTCGACATCTTCTTCTCGCCCGAGATATATTCGCGCTTGTGTGCGAAGTAGTTCTCCACTGCCTCTTCTGCGTTCATAATATGTTTTATCTCGTAACGATACTTCACAACCATGATACGCAGATTCTCAAGAATAGGTACGATGTCGCTCTCGAAGAACGGCTGTAGCTTCAACATGCCAAACACTTCGTTCGGTTTGTATGTCTCGATGGTGTTCTTCACTGCGTCGTACACCTCCTGATTGCCATTCTTGCCAACTTGCTCAAGCACGTCTTCCCAGGTGAACACGCGTGGTTCGAGTGTCGACACACGGATGTCCGAGCTCAAGTGGCGCTTCAGAATATTGCGAGCCACAGCCGCACGCTGTGTAGCAAGTCGGGTGTTGAGCTCCACACTACCCTCAGGCGAAGCACCGCCCTGTACCTGTACGTCCCAAAGCAAATCGCCGTACGACTTCAGCTCCTTCACAATAGCTTGTTGCTCTACTATGTTCATCGAGTCGTTGAGCAGCACGTCCTTACCAACGACGAACTTCAGTCGCAAGTCGCGGGTCACGTTAGCCATATTCTCCTCTGCAGCCTCCTGGAACTCGCTTGTGAGTGGCATATCGGCAGCCGTCACTGAGAAGTCGAGAAACTTCAATGGCTTGAACGCAAGGCACGAGCCAGTTGTCATCTCTCCGCTATCCCATGTGCGATGATGATAATCCTCGAGCACAACGCGATAGCTTCCTCGGTATGTCTTCTCCTTATCGGGCTTTTTAAAGGTGACATTGGTACTGTAAGCCACCTCTTTATCGCGCTCCAAAACGTACGATGGGTCATAGCCACGAGCCACCGAATCGTTCTTCATATAGTTGAAGCCCATACGCTTATCCTGCTTCTTATGATACTCTGCGCCCTCAAGTATTATGGGCTGCAGATAGGCTATAGTGTCTTCGGTCTGACAGTCGACAGCCATCGGCTGGCAGATGATGCGCGACTTCTCTGTGGTATAACCCTCTGGGATGGTGAAGTTGACATTGAACGTCACTCTATCGCCGGTGTCCATACCAGGCACGGGCTTCATCGTAGGGTTGGTGTTGCGATACTTACCGTCGACAACGGTCTCATCAAGAATTTGATCGCTACTCTCAAGCGTCACCGTGAACTTGTCTTGTCCCGACTTTATCTCTACAGCCTTTGCGCCGTACTCCTCGTCGAAGACAACAACGCCCTGACCGCTCATGAGGAACTCCTCAATCTCACCATTCGACTTAGAGAGTTTGAATGCTATGCCGAGCGAACGTAGTTCTTTCTCCAATGCTTTCGAATCGCCACTGAACACCTTCGTGTTAGCCACGTTGATACGATTGGCTGCATCAAGAGCCTTGTTGATAGAGCGGAATGATGTACAATACTGCACCGTCTTTGCAGGCTTTGGCTCGCCCTTCTTACCCATCTTCAAGTACACCTTGATCTTCACCTTACGCGAACCTCCGTCGTCCTGCTGCAGAACGGCAGCCGTAGCGGTGAAGGTGACAAGCAGTATAGCTATCAGCGCGAAGCATATATGTCGTAAAAAGTTTCGTTTCATTGTTATTGTGTGTTATTATATTATTTGAGGATGTAAGCCACTGAGATGCCTATGCGTTGTGGCATGAGGTAATATCCTGATGCGTTCGGTCTGTTGAGTCCGCCTACCACATAGTCGCCGTAGTTATCTCCTGCGAAGTATTCCTTACGATTGTAGCCTACAGCAGCCACTCCGGCGTGGAAGTCGATAAAGAGTCGCTTCGTGACATTCATTACGTAACCAAAGGTGATGCCACCACCATAAGCTATTCCTTTGTACACTTTTCCTTTTATAGAAGCATCGTAAATTGCGCCTACGCCTCCAACGCCAACGAATAAGCTATGCATCGGACGTCCTGAGAAGTAGTATCTGTATTCGGGCTGTGCTGCCAACAACTTTATGTTCTTGCCATACGGCTTATTACATCCGAGCACATTGAGTCCGAGGGTCGACCAGTTGCCGACCGTCATCTCCAAACCGACGCTTGGTATCATGCACGCATCCATAAGCACATCGGTGTTGACGGCGAGCTTCTGCGCCCGAGCGGAGAATACTGCCGAGAGCATCAAGAATGTCAAGAGTAATTTCTTCATTTTTACTATGTTATGTTTAAAGGTGCGGCATCGCGCTGCACCAGCGTGTTGCTTTATATATTGTGGGGCTTTGATATTTCTACTTTAGTGGGTGCTGCCCTATGGTGGGCTACACCAGTTGTATGTTTTAGGGTGTTTGTTGGGTGTTGGAGTGTTTTTGTCTGAGAAATCATTAAGAGTGGGTATGGCTTAACGCCACACCCGCTCTATAATTATAATGCTTATTCGAGTTCGATTACGCGCTTCTCCCACGGAGTGAGCTCGCCATATGTCTGAATCTGCTCTGGGTCAGAAACTGAGATTACGATGTCATACTCGTAACCAGCTTGCCAAGGCTCACCATCGACCGCAACACCAGCAGTAGTCTTGAATACTGGCTTAATCTCGTACTGTGCTGCCTTGTACACCTTTTCGGGTGCATCGGAGAGGTAGTACTCTACACGCAAGCGGAAGATACCCTTGTTAGCTAATTCTGCAGCGTCTGTACCAAGGTAGCCATTGTCTTCATACTTGTAAGAGCCGTCATCGTTAGTACCAATCTTTGTCGGTACAGGGAGGAGGAAGCCGTCACCAACAGTAACCTTTGTGTTATCGCCGAGGTACGGACCGTTAGCTGGGTCGCCGATAACATTGCCTTCCTTGTCCTTCAACTTGAAGGCAGTAGCCTCAGTCTTATGATTCTTGGCAGTAGTCCAATCGACAACAAACTCGCCTTCCTTACCCTTAACATCGTCAGTCAAAGCATCGAGACGATTGTCGAGGTCAGCAATAGTAAGTGTACCTGCGTCAGCCACATTGAGGAGCTTAGCCGACTTGATACCCAGCTTTGCAACACGAGTATTTTCGCCGCTACCCTTTTGGAGGATGATGTTGAACTTCATGAGCTTGTGCACGAAAGTGAGCTTCGGACGGTTCTCCTTGTGTGCCTTATCATCCCATGTTCCACCGTTAGCCTCTACGCTCTTCTTCTTGTCGCGCAGATACTTTGCGCTGTAAGCGTCCGCCTTGTCAGGATCATCTGGTTTTACGAACGACTTACCCCAGATAAGATCGGTTGTACCGTCCAGACCTGTTACCTTCACGCTGTACTTATTGCCGTTGTGCTCCACATTCGCTGAGTAAGGATAATAGCCATAGAATGTATAGCTATACTGGCTACCCATCGGGTAATAGTGATTAGTTTGTGTTGTACCACCATTCTCGTCGAAGAGTGTAAGGTTTGTAACACGCCTGCCTAAGTCGTCATCGTCAGTAGTCACAGCCTTAGCCTGAATATTCTTCAACCAAAGGAAGTTAGGGTTGTCGTTGCCTTCCTGCCAAGTAATTTCCTGCTTAGCTGCAATCTTGCCAGTAGCAAGGCAGAAGAAGCCAAGATTCTTGTCGGCAGGTGTATCGAATGTGCCGTCATATTCGCCTTTATCGTTAACATTGCCGAGCGATGCGCGGGTCTTGTTTGCCTGCTGACCAGCAGAAAGCACGATAGGCACATCAGAGTTCAGTCGCTGATTGTTGCTACCGCCAGCGAGGTCGTCCTCGTTTGTGCAGCTGGTCATAAACATGGCAGCAGCCATTCCCATTAAGAATATATGCTTATTCATTTGTTTGTTGAATTTATTGTTTTTCTAAAAAAACGTTTATTCACTGGGACTGTTGAAACACTTGTCTCTTCCTCGCCTTTTGCAGCGAGGAAGAGAGTTTATATATCTCCAATCCCTTTCTGCAGGGGCAAGCCCCTACGCTTTATATATGCACCCTTACGCGGTTGCATACTCAAATAGAGATTCTTATCAGATGCTCTGATTAAGGAGCAGGAGTTACAGTAGGCTCAGTGTACTTGCCGTTGTTCGGATCGCGGTCGTCATCGATATCGATTGAACCACCATCAGCCCAAGGTACGAGAGTAGCTGTAACCTCGATTTCCTCAAGACCGTAAACAGTGATAGTAACCTTGTAAGACTTACCCGGCTCAAATGCCTTTACACCATCCATCTTGATAGTAGCCTTCTGCTCGAGATTCATATCTGTCTTATCTGTGTCTGCAGTGTTCTTCTTAACCTTCTGAGCAAGAGCGATGGTAAGAGGATACTCTGTCTTACCAGGAGCAACGAGGAGAGCCTCGCCTACAGAAATAACGTCACCAACAGTAGCTTCACCAGCAGCAGGCCATGTCAAAGGAACCTCCACGAGATCAACGAGAGGATCGTTGTTGCTTGCTGCAGTTGTAGCACGCTGCTTCAAGGTGAGAGCTGAAGCATCGCCTGTGAAAGTAAGGAGGTCTGCAGCTTGCTTTGTCTCGCCTGTGTAAGCTACTGTGAGTGTACCATTAGTCAGAGACTCTACAGAAATACCCTTAACGCGAACTGCCTCTGTGTTGCCACTTGCACCAGCACCCGCTGTTGCCTTAGATCCGGCACGTACCTCGAATGTGAAACGTGTAAGGAGGTGGTTGAATGTGATGTTCGGCTGAACGCCCTTACGTGCTGCATAAGCAGAGTAGAAGTTTTCAGCATAGCCACCAAGCTTAGTAACCTCATCGTTAGAAGGAGCAGCCTTGCCTGCCATGATGTCCTGCGAACCATCGATCTCAATATCAACAACACGCTTTGTAGCTGCGTTTGCTTCTACTTCAGCACCAGTGTCGTCTACAGTCTTTACAACAGGTGTAGCTCCAGCAGCATCGTCAACGCGATATCCCCAGAAGTCGTAGTTGCCGCTAACTGGGTAGTAAGCGATAGTGCCGTCAGCTGTAGTAGCCAAACCAGATTTTGTGTTGTTAGCTGCATCAGGAGCCGTAAACTTCTTGTTGTTGAATACCTCTACATCAGGAGTTGCTACACCACCAACAGCCGGAGCCTTGTAGTAAGCAAGATCCATGCTACCCTTCTGGAGCATGTACACCCAGAGAGTCTGGCCTGCCCATACGTTCTCAGCGTCAGTCATGCCACCTACGGTACCAGTACCACGGGTCTGAACCTTAGACGAAGCAACGCCGAGACGGATCTGCTGTTCAGATACGTTCTGCTCGCCATTTCCACCGAGAGTGTCCTCATTTGAGCATGCTGTCAGCATACCAGCTGCAGCCAATGCAAAGAAAAACATTTTCTTCATAGTCGTGAAAAATTTAAATTAATAATAAAGTTATTTTTAAAAGATTGTCTTATTCCTATTTTAATATCCATTGATGTTAGGGTCGTTAGGATCTTTGTCCTGGTCGATATCAATATCTTCACCCTTGCCCCATCCGTCAACACTTCCGCTGATCTGGATCTTCTCCAAGCCGTAGACACCAATCTTCACATTATATAATAGACCTTTCTCGAAGCTTGCTTGCTCGCCCTCTTTCTTAGCTGGCGTGATTTTGTATTCGGTCTTGTGCTCCTTCATCTGACCGTTAGGTCCGTCGGGGAATTCGTATGTGAGCGTCACTACGTACGACTCCTGCGGAGCTACGAGCAAGCCAGCACCGAGCTCAACGGATGCCTCGTCCATCTTCTCCTTTGTAGTAGGCACGTGTGTAACACCTGGCACCACTTGGCTCTCGTTGTCCGCCCACTCGTCCTTCCACTTTACCTGATAGCCTTCATCTCTCAGCCCAGGTTTAATCTTTCCATAGACATTGTGCGTCTCTCCAGATTCATCGGTTTCCTTTTGGAACTCGCCAAGTTTCACCGCCTTTTGCAGCACATCAACCGCATTCTCGGGTTTGAACACGAGCTTACAGTCGTCAATGTTACGGCTTGCTACGGTGAGTGTGCCCTTTGTCAGCGTCATCACCGAAATATCCTTTATCACTACGTCCTTAGCCGACGAAGCGCCTGGGTAAGCAAAGAACTTCAGCATCGTGAGCTGATGCTTCATGTTTACGACTGGGTGCACGTTGCGGTGTGCCGCAAATGTACTATAGTTACCAGGTATGTTTAGTATCTTTTGCTTCTCATCTTCGGTCAGTCTGGCTGCCTTTTCGTAGATACCACCTTCGGCGAAGTCGGCTTCCGTAAGCGGAGTCTTGGCTGCGCCCACGAGCACATCCTGATAGCCGTCGATTTCTATGTCGTAAGATATCTTATCCTTTTCGCGCGTATAGTTACTCAAATCAAGATCGTCTACGAAATAACCGAAGAAGTTGTAGCCCACATCCTGATAACGATAGCTGTAATAGATGTCTTCAGGATAGTCTTTGGTGAGCACATTCATTGTGCCGATAAACTGGTCGGGTTCGAACTTGAACGGCATACCCAATTTGTACTCTGGTCCGTCGAGCAGACACGATGTGTTGTACTCGTCCATGTTGCCCTCGCTCGCATCTTGAGCATAGCGGTATCTCGACATAGAGGGTTCCTCCGTAAGCACTCCCTGTCCGCCGTTTGGATCGGCATCGTTGTAAGCACGGAATGCGAAGATGTGGAATTTAGCATTCAAGTACTTGTCGCGGTTGTATGCCACGGTCTCCATTGGCTCGAACGCACCCGTACCACGTGTGCCCACAGAGCCACGTGTGTCGGACACTACCGAGAAGTATGCCGGATTACTGGTATATAGCAAAATCGATGTCTTGTCGATGTTGACATCCTCATCGTTTGTTGGCGGTTCTCCCTGCGGTAGGTCCAAGTCTGGATAAGAGACATTGCACGACGCCGTGAGCAGCAGTGTTACTGCAGCTGTCAAGATGTTAACAATATGTTTCGTTCGTTTCATCTTATAGGTTATTTTTTAAATGTCGATATTTATATCGGAATCCGTCTGTATCCAACGATCGAGAGCGTCACCACCCTTGTCTATATTACCGACCGTTTTTCCATCAAGAAGTATTTCGGCACTGATGTTTATTGCTCCGTGTTCGCCATTGCGGTACACGTACTTGTTATCAGATGTCGTTTTCATCAGTTTTGCTTGGTTCAGAGTGTTGTAGAGGTTTATGATGCCTTGCCACTTCTGAGGGAAGGTATGTCCTGTTTTCGGGTTGTACACTTCTGTGTATATAACCACCTGCATTATACCAGGACCGTATATCTTCTTGCGCACATCTGCTAAAGTCTCTCCGTAACCGCGCTGCACATTCACCACGCCCGTCACATTGATATTGCCGTGGCAAGCTATTCGCTTGTTCTCGTTAGTGTCGTTACCATTGTCGTCTGGGTTGTTCGGCTTGATGTCGGTCTTGAACAACATCTTGCTCGTCTTCTTTATGTCGAGATAGCCTGTGTTCATCTTTATATAAGTAGGCACACCACTTATCTCTGCCCATACCTCCGTCACCTTAAACTCCACCTCATCCGTGTTCTTTACGATGTTGAAGTTGATGTCTATATTCTGCGAGAGTATCTTCGGTTTGAACTCGAAGGTTGTCTGACGGTCGGCGCGTACTCGTTGCACTACTGTTGAGTCGTAATAGAGTGGCTCCACATCGGGCTGTATGTACTTCGCGTACGGGTTGAAGTCTTGCCAAGCTAATGGTTTGTTGAGCTTTGGGTCTTTTATGTCATACACCTTATAGCTCAAGCCTACGTTCTGCAACGGGTAGTCTTTAGCATCATTTTTCATGAACTGCTCAAGCTCCGAGTAGTCGATGGATGGGTTGTCGAGCGGGAATGTCGCAAACTTATAATAGCCGCGCGGAATCTTTACAGTCGGTGTAAACGGAGGGGGAGTCGTTCCAGTACCAGGCTCGGTTGGTTCAGTCGGCTCGGTTGGCTCAGTCGGTTCGGTCGGCTCGGTTGGCTCAGTCGGTTCAGTCGGCTCGGTCGGTTCGTTTGGCTCGGTAACACCTGTGTTGTCACCGCCTGTGTTGTCACCGCCCGTATTGTCACCCTCGTCTGGGTTTTCGTTCGGACGGTTTTCGGGTGTGATGGTCGTCTCACCGATGAGGCGCAGTGTGAGGTCGTCGGTGTTCACCTCTGCCACCTGCTTCCACTGTCCCACGACACGATAGCAGAGCACACCCATTCGTTTCGGCTTGTCCTCTGGCTTATTCCATGTATATGTGAAGTTGACATCGCCCTGATGTGGGTGATTTCTTTCACAAATCTCTACCTCAGCACATGAGGTGAGCGTAGCTCCAAGCAGGAGTGTATATAATAGTTTCTTATTATTCATTGCTTGCCTCCTTTCCTGGTTCAGCAGAAGGCTGATTCGTTTCCTGTTGAGATGTTGTGGGTTGAGATGTTGAGACTTCCTCTGCTGAGGTCTGCTCTTCTGCTGGAGCCTCACTTTCTGCAGGAGTCTGTTGCTCCTCAGTAGGAGTTCCTCCCTCTGTATGAGCCTCGCCCTCTACTGGGGTCTGCTCCCCAGTAGGCTCGGTGGTTCCGTTCGGCTCGGTAGCCTCGGCACCTTCGGTTGGCTCAGGTTTCTCTTCCGCCTTTTTGCCCTTGTTTTTCTTTTCGGCTTTCAAGCGTTCCTTCTCCTTCTGAGCCTCAACAGCCTTCAGTCGGTCAGCCTCTGCTTTCAGCTTAGCGTTCACTATGCGCATCGAGTCAGCCTTAGCACTGTTGACAACAGCCACAGAGTCGTAAACCTGCCAGAACTCCTTGTAGATAACAGACTCAACAGAGTCTCTGTTATGCTGATTGATAGCATCGACAACGCGCTGGTTAGCGATACTGTCAATTCTGTACTGATATTGTGCATCGGCATCGTAACGCCAACGATATTTCTTCGTGATTGGATAGCTGCCAAATCGATATACGAATCCTACACGTGCCGCAGTGGGCATCGGGAACGGAACAACCTTCCACGAACCTTGCTTGGTGCGTGTGTAGCAGTTGTCGGCACGATTGTATATGAACTTCTCCGAGTTGACTGCTACGAAGCCGGCATCGAAGCCGAGGTCGAGGTCGAGAGTATTACCTGTGCGGAAAGCGTAGAGAGGTTTTATTATACCATATGTAATACCAGCCGACAATGCTTTGCCTTGATGTCCTTCTCTGCCAAACTTTATCGAGAAATCGCTGAACGACATGTACGCACCTCTATAATATGTAGTCTTCGGATGCTTCACCACATGGCGACGGCATGAGAAGAGACGGTCGATGAAGCCGGTATGCGCGGGTACCTTATTATTTATCTGACGGGTACGCCAATAGTTGCGGAAGTCGGCACGCACCTCCGTGATGTTATAGAAAACTCGGTTTTTGAATGTTGCTGGTGTATTCCACTTTGTCTTTAACGTAAGTCCAACAGCCCAGCGGTTCCAGTTGGTCGATTTCACATCGAATTCTACACCTAAATTAGGAGTCAGCAAAGTCCAATCGACAGCATTGGTGCGCAGTGAGATACGCTCAGCAAATGTAAGCGTATCCACACCGGTCTTGCTCTCGAATATCTGAGCCTTGCCGATTTGCGGGAAAAGTACCGCAATTAGCAAAAATATAGCGTAAAGCCAGTTTTTGTTGTCTTAGTCACGTTGTTTTTATTGATGGTTTTAAAAATTGCCGTCTCAACAAGCTTTTAGCATGTCGAAAACCGCATTGATTTTCATTATAACAACTCTATTTCATCAATTATAACCCTTAATTCCGCAACACTTTGATTTAACTTTATTTATAAGTACCTGAGCAACAA
>OOBJ01000262.1_pt1 | contig 46905 bp, 43 predicted proteins | sample 1671331 | NCBI WGS metagenome assembly OOBJ01 (sample SAMN06348145, study PRJEB24527) | human gut metagenome | biome: human gut; feature: ankylosing spondylitis patient; material: feces | host: Homo sapiens | place: China | collected 2015-10 | reverse complement strand
GGGGTAGGCAAGCCAACCCCGTGCTAACATATACAACCGCTCTTCGGCGGTTTTTTGGCGATGGCGGTGTATTGCGCCGTTGGCGCATACCTATGTGGGGCGGTTTTTTTAATGGTTATGTTTTTGCTGTGGGGATAAAAAAATAACGACTCGCCGGACTGGCGTGGTCGCTACCTGAAAAACTATGTTTGAAATCTGAATCTATGTCTTATTCTCCGTCAACCACACGGCATGCACCGATGTAGCGCTTTGCGTAGTAGGCTTCCTGTGACGACGATACCGTGACGCCTTGTGAACAGCTTGAGTGGATAAACTTGAAGTTGCCCGATTCGTCGACCGATGTCACGATGCCCACGTGGCCTACGTTGCTTTTTGAGGCGCGAGAGCCAGAGAAGAACACCAAGTCGCCAGCCTTCAGGTCGCGGCGGTCTTTGACTTGAGAGTCTCCGCGGAGTGCTGAATACTGTGAACGCGATGAGCGCGGAAGCGAGATGTTCTGCTTTGAGAAGATGAATGTGGTGAAGCCAGAGCAGTCAAAACCTGATTTCGGACTCATGTGTCCTGAACGGTAAGGAGAACCGAGGTATTTCATCGCACTTTTAACAATCTCTCGGCCGCAGATGCTGTCGGTCTTGCAAGTTCTGTCTTGAGCCTTCGCTGCGAAGCTTGCAACGAATACTGCCATTACTGCTAAGATTGTTAAAATTTTCTTCATTATCTCTTGTTTTTAGTAGGTTTTACTTCCGAACACCTCAAAGTTAGCAAAATTTGCTGGTGGCGTCAAGCGATTTCAGACATTTAATTAACATATTAAACTTCTTTATGACGATAGATGGGTGCCTGTACAAATTTTAACAGTTTTTCGGAGCAAAGAGATTAAACCTTCGCAAAGATGCTCATTCTCACCATTTAACAGGTTTTTGCTTTCTCCAAAACTTGTTCACGCACGTTGCTGGCCGCCTTTTTTGCCGCTGCAGATAGTTAAAAGGAGTATTAAAATTCACATTTGCACTGTAAATGCGCAGATTTTCCAACCGATTTTCTTCAGACTCGCAAAAAAACGTCTAATAATTTGTGAATTAAATATTTAATACTATCTTTACGGCGCAAACCATTAACAAGACAAATTATGAAGAGAAAATTCATTTATCCAACAAAATAATAATAAAACAATGAAAAAGATAGCAGCAATAATCGCAATCGTTTTATGCGTAGCGCTAAACGGTTGTAATAAGGAGGACGATATGTCGAAGCTTGACGAAGGCGGAAAGATTCTGTATTCATTGGAATTGAAGATTGTTGACAAGAATGGAGCAGAAATCATAGCGCAGGACGGAGGCATCGACAAAATAAAAGATTTGGTGTCGATAGAGTATAAAGGAAAGGAGTATAGTCCGCAAGAATTAAGCACTAATCCTTATGTGAGGCCAAAAATGAATCCGGTATTTTCGATAATGCCAAACGGGCAGTCTCCATGCTACCTTTGCTTTGGGCTTTTTTCTCTGCAATCCATCAAGAGCAACGTTTGGTTTACCATAAAGTGGAAGGACGGGAGCAAAGACGTTGTAGAGTTAACGGAATCGTCAGGGAAAGTGGAATTCTATGTGAATGGCGTTATTGACAAGGAAGTAAGTAAAGAGATTGTCGGAGCGGTTGTGACAAAGAAGATTGAATAGGCACAACGGTATTATTATGATATTTAAGCGTCCAGAATATCTGGGCGCTTTTTTGTGTCTGAATAGCGGTGTGGCGTGTGCTTATAGAAACAGAGAGGAAAAGAACGTCATATTGTTTTTTAGCGTGTATTTGTGGGAATGCTCGGATTTGAGTAATTTTACACGATTTTTCAGAACAAACAATTTTACGCAATATGCAGAAATTCAGTTTTAAGGCATTGTCCGACGGAGCAAAGACCCTTGCCGGCAGCCGCGACTTCCGTTATGGAGTTTTCGGAGTCATCATCCTTGTGGCTATCTCATTGGCATTCTTCGCCACGAGCCTCGGCGACACTCTACAGCAGAGCGACACGATGCAGGGTGTTGCCAACGGACAGGAGGCAAAGGCCTATTTTGAGCAGACCGGCGAAAAGACGTGCTGGACCAACTCGTTGTTTGGTGGTATGCCTACGTTTCAAATCTCGCCGTCGTATGCAAGTTCGAAATTCATAAGCGCGCTTCAGTCGGTGTTCGGACTTGGTCTTCCCAGTCCAGCCAATCTGGTGTTTATGATGATGGCAGGCTTCTACATCCTGCTTCTTGCCATGCGCCAGCGGTGGTATCTTGCCCTTCTTGGCGCCATAGCCTACGGTTTCTCATCGTATTTCTTCATTCTGATAGGAGCCGGACATATATGGAAATTCTGCGTGCTTGCCTACGTGCCTCCCACGATAGCCGGCATCGTGCTCGCCTATCGGGGCAAATGGCTTGCCGGAGGCGCGCTCACGGCTGTGTTTGCAATGTTGCAGATAGCGTCAAACCATGTGCAGATGACCTACTATTTCCTCTTTGTCGTAGTGGCTATGATGATTGCCTATTTCGTTGACAGCCGCCGTAAGAAGGAGGTGGGCAAATGGCTTAAAGCCACAGGGGTGCTTGCCGTGGCAGCAGTTGTGGCTGTCGGAGCAAACCTCACGAGCCTGTACAATACATATGAATATAGTAAGGAAACCGTTCGTGGACGCACCACCGACCTTACCGCGGCAAAGTCGTCGGGCGAGTCGGGCAATGTGAATAAAAACGGCATCAACCGCGACAACGTGACAAGTTGGAGCTACGGTGTCGATGAGACGTTGACGCTGATTATTCCTAACGTGAAGGGCGGCGCGACGGTGAAGCCCAACGATATTACCGACGACGGCGGTTTGGCTCCTGCGTCGGTAATCGACCTTGACAAGGCGCAAAGTCTTGTGGAGGCGGCGCAGATTACCGGCGATCCTTCCTACGACGAGCAGCTCCGTCCGCAGCTGCAGCAGATGGTGGGGCAGTTCCGCCAGTATTTCGGCGACCAGCCGATGACCAACGGCCCGGTTTATGTGGGAGTGGTTATTTTCGCACTCGCGCTGTTGGCGTTGTTTGTGGTCAAAGGTCCGATGAAGTGGGCGCTGCTTGCCGTCTCGATTCTGTCAATACTGTTGTCGTGGGGTCATAACTTCTCTCCTCTTACATATTGGATGATCGATCATTTCCCGATGTACGACAAGTTTCGCGCTCCGGCGAGCATACTCGTCATCGTCGAGTTTACGTTGCCTATACTTGCCGTGATGGCGGTCAACCAGATTCTTACCGAGGAGAATTTCTTCAAGAAGCACCGCAATGCAGTGTTTGCCGCATTCGGTATCCCGGCATTGTTCTGTGTTATCGGATGGCTGATGCCTTCAGTGTTTGGCAACGGTCTGAGTTTCGGCGAGGCAGAGCAGCTCGAAGAAATCCTTGCGCAAACCAGCGGAATGGAGCACGACTTCTATTCGCGAGCGTTCAGCATCGTCGGAGAGGCGCGCCTGTCGATGGTGGCTGCCGACTCGCTGCGCAGCCTGTTGCTGCTTGCCGTTGGCGCGGTGCTGCTGTTGGCGTATGTCAAGGGAAAACTTTCGAGAAACGTCTTTGTGGGCGTGTTGATTGCCGTGGTGCTTGTCGACATGTTCCAGGTGGACAAACGCTATATCAACGAGGATATGTTTGTAAAGCACACCGAGGACGATGCGCTGACATTCATCCCTACATCTGCCGACAGCCAGATTCTTCAAGACAAATCGTACTATCGCGTTTCCGACGTGCGCAATTTCGGTTCGCCGAATCCGTCGTTCTTCCATAAGAGCGTTGGCGGATACCACGCAGCCAAACTGACGCGCTACAACGACATTATAGCCAAAATGCTGCAGCCGACAAATGGCGTGATTCTCGGGATGAAACAGACATACGGCACCGTCGACCTTTCGCTCGTCGACATGAAGGCATACAATATGCTCAACACCAAATATCTGATTGTCGACGGTAAGGTGCTGACCAACCCCGGTGCGCTCGGCAACGCCTGGCTTGTCGACAACGTTGAATATGTCGAGGGAGCAGATGCCGAGATGGACGCGTTGCAGAAACTGAATCCCGCAGTAAAAGCGGTTGCCGATGTTAAGTTTAAGCCGATGCTTGGCAATGCCGCGCCAAAGCAACCGGGCGACACGATATATCTGACATCATACAAGCCCAACGAGCTGCGCTACAAGTCGCAGACCGGCAACGACGCAGTGGCGGTGTTCTCCGAAGTCTATTTCCCATGGGGATGGACAGCCACCGTCGACGGCAAGGAATTGCCGATAGCCCGTGTCGACTACACGCTCCGCGGCATGCGTCTGCCAGCAGGAAGCCATGAAATCGTGATGCGCTTCGACCCCAAGTCGATACACACGACGGAAACCGTGGCCTACACATCGATAACGCTTGTTTATCTGGCTCTCATCGTGGCGCTTATAGCCACTGTGGCAGCCTACGGCAGAAGAAAGGAGCAGCTGTAGGTTGGGAAAAATCAGACGATATTGCACGGCGCTGACGCGCTACCGTAAAAGCAAAGGGTTCGGAATCCATTCCCCCTTTGCTTTCCATTTCGTGCTCAACGTGCTGCGCGAGAAGTCGGCTTACTATGCCTATGCCGACATTGCCGAACGCCGCAACGAGGCGCGCCGCATGAAACGTCTACTCAAGGTGAGAAAACCGCGGATGATATCCGAGAAAAGTGCCCGGATGATGTTTCGCATCGCCAACTATTTCAACCCAAAGATGATTCTGCAACTCGGCACCAATTTCGGGGTGTCGGCATACAGCACGCTGCGTGTGGCGTCAGATTCGAGGATGTGGCTTGCAAGCAGTCAGGCAGAGCCGGAAATTGCGCTCGTCCTGCTGCAGAATCAAGCAGACCGCATCAGCGTCAGCGGCTCGTGTGGCGAGGCTGTCGACGACTATATCGCCGCCGTCGGCGACGGCAAGCGTTATGTGGTGGTCAACCGAGTGACAGAGGCGGAAGCCGTCAGCGTGGAGCGCTGGCTTGTGTCGTTGGCAGAAACGGAGGCGGTTGTCGTGGTGCGCAATTTGCAGCACGACGAGGTTGTGGCACGTCTGTGGCGCGCATTGCTGTCGCGGCTGACATACGGAATGGCGTTTACCAACGGCAAGATGGGAGTAGCCGTGATAGAGAAGAAACTGCCCCGCCAGACGTTCTCCTTATGGTTTTAGTGGCACTGATGCTTGCGCGTGGCGCGCAGGAATTGCCATAAGAACAGCGCACCGCCCACAAACAGGGCTATGCTGAACGCATAGAAAATGCCCACGTCGCGCAGTCCCAACGGGAAGCCGAGCAGCCATCCGCTCGGGATGCCCACAAGAATGTAACTTACAAAAGCAATCCACATCATCGACATTGACTGTCCTGTGCCGCGCAGCGCGTTGGCAAAGCAAATCTGTGTGGCGTCGCCGCATTGGTAAATGATCAGAGGCAGAATCAGAGCCATAGCAGAGGCCGCAACAATGCTGTCGTCGGTGAAGATGCCCACCAGCGGCTCTTTGGCGAAATAAAGCAGGAACGACACCGCAACAACCATTGCGAGCAGTATGTGATAGCCAGCCCATGCCGAGCGGCGCACTTCCGCCTGGTTGCCGCGTCCCACGTAGTTTGACACACGGATAGCCACTGCCGCGCCGATGCTGTAGTAGAACATGAAACCGAGCGTGCTTATGGTGAGTATCACTTGATAACTTGCCAGCTCCACAGTGCCGAGCCATCCCATCATCACGCCTCCAAACGTGAACGTGCCCGTCTCCATGGCCATTTGCAGCGAGATGGGCATTGATGTGCGTGTTATCGACAGCATCTCTCCGACGCTTTCACGGGTGTGCAGAAACGCCTTGCGCATAGGTGCGTAAGCCTGTCCGCGCAGCAGCACCACGGCAAACACCACTGTCATCAGCACTCGGGAGCCGAGAGTGCTGATGCCGGCGCCGAGCGCGCCCAGCTCAGGCATTCCGCACTTGCCGTAGATGAGCAGATAGTTGAACACAATGTTGACTGCATTGCCAGAAATAAGTATCCACATTCCCACCGATGGGCGCAGAAGGCTGTCGGCAAACTGACGCATTGCGTTGAACAGAGCCACAAACACTATCGACGCAAGGATTACGAGATAGTAGGGACGGATGATGGGCAGCAGTTCGTCGGGCTGCCCGAAGCGGTCGATAAAAAAGTAGGCGCAGCCCATAACCACCGTCAGCAGTATGCCGAACAGAGCGTTGGCAATCAAAGCATTGCGGAAAGCCGCTCCCGCCTCGTCGTATTTCTGCCGGGCAAACAGCGCGCCGATAATTGGAGTGATGCCGTATGAGAAGCCGAGCAGACCGATAATCACAAGGTTGAACAGATTGTTGACAAACGACACAGACGCAAGGTCGTTTGTGCCGTAATGTCCCACCATCAGCGTGTCGGCGAATCCCACAAGGATTACGCCTATCTGCCCGATGCACAGAGGCACGCCGAGTTTCAGCGTTGAGCGGTAGTGTTGAGCGTATGACGTCATAAATTTTCTTGACAATGTTTTATGTATGAATGCTTCGTTTTGCCTGTTTCCACAGCCGTGCGGCGGCATAGATGACGATGAGGGTCAGCACGATGGTTGCCGAGGCAGGAATATTGGTGGCGTAGGCAGCCATCAGTCCGACTGTTGAGCCTGCAACGCTGATGATGGCGGCGAGCAGCATCATCGGCCGCAGTCGGCAGGTGAACACTTCCGCAGTCATCTGCGGCAGGGCAAATAGCGACATCAGCAGCATGATGCCGATGAGTTTCAGAGTGAGCACTATGCAGACGGCAACCATAACGGTCATAAGTCCGTTGATAAGAGCCACAGGCATACCTATGGTGCGCGCATAGTCGGAATCGAAAGCGCAAGCCACGATGGGACGGTGGAGCAGAGCCATCACGGCAAGCAGCAGGACGAGAAATGCGGCAAACACAGCAAGGTCGGTGTGGGATACGGTGAGGATGTTTCCAAAGAGAAACGACTGCAGTTCGGGGACGTAGCCCGGAGTCAGGAACACGAACAGAATACCGAGAGCCATTCCCAAAGCCCAGACCACGGATATGGCGGAGTCTTCGCGCACGCGTTGTCGTGTTGACAGCCATTCAACGCCGACAGCCGACGCCACGGCGAATAATCCAGCCGTCACAACGGGATTGACTCCGAGAAAGTATCCCAGTCCGAGGCCGCCGAACGATGCGTGGGTCACGCCTCCGGCTACAAACATCATGCGTCGTGCCACCACATACGTGCCCACCACAGCCGATGCGATGCCCACAAGCAACAGTGCCGCGAGAGCGTTTTGAAAAAATGAGTATTCAAAGATTTCCATAAGTTTATTTCTTGTTCTTGCGTTCGCGCTCCTCGCTGACGAGCAGCAGCAGTTCTTCTTTGACACACGCCGGCATCTCGATGCCGCGCAGGCGCAGCGACCGTGCCCATCCGGCGATGTCTTCGGGCAGCAACGTGAGCAGCACGTCGCGGAATTCCTCTATCTGGCTGTCGGAGTATCCGTCGGGCGCAAAGCCGCGGTAGGCATCGAGTTCCTCGTCGTCGTAGTATATTATTTCGGTCGACAGCGTCGCCAAAGAGTCTTTCTCGCACGTAATGTGCATTCCGCAGCAACCCTCTTCCTCTACGGCTGGAGCCGCTTCCGCGTCATCAGGGGTATTGTTTGGAGTCCGCCGCTCCGAGATTTTGTGACATGCGAACAGCACCGCCCCGAAGCCTATGGTTACAGCCAATATTATCAGCGCGGGAATCATTTGGCTACCTCCATTTTAAAACCTGCCAGTGCGAGATGCCGCCAATAGTCGGGATATGACTTCGACACCACTCCGGCGTCGAGCACCGTCAGTGAGGGGAAGCGTATTGCAGCCGGGGCGAAAGCCATTGCCATCCGGTGGTCGTCGTAGGTGAGAATCCGCGGGTAGGCGACGGCTTCGCCTGCTGCGCCGTCCCAAGAAAGAATGCTGTCGTCGGCAATCTCTATGTTGAATCCGAGTTGGGCGAGTTGGGCACGCAGCGCCTCGAGACGGTCGGTCTCCTTTATGCGCAGCGTGTGCAGTCCACCGATGCGGAACGGCCGCCCGGTGAGGCAAGCCGTCACAACAATGGTCTGAGCAATGTCGGGCTGGCTCGACAGGTCGATGCTGAGCGTGGCATCGCGGTCGGCGTCGCAGAATCCGAGAGCCACACCGTTGTCGGTATACTCTGTTGTGACGCCAAACAGTTTGAAATATTCAGCCACGCGGCTGTCGCCCTGCAGGCTGTCGCTCTGCAAGCCGTTCAGACGGATGTCGAGGTCAGGACAGAGAGCCTTGATTTCATACCAATAGCTTGCCGCCGACCAGTCGCTCTCCACGGTCAGCGAGCTGGGCGAGTAAGGCTTTCCCTCGATGACGATTGTCGACTCCCCGACAGTCACTTCCGCTCCGAAATGGCGCATCAGCGCCGCAGTCATCTCAACGTATGGGCGCGAAGTCAGTCCGCCTTCGATTTCAATTGTCAGTCCGCCCTTCATCATAGGCGCAACCATCATCATCGCCGACACATATTGCGAGCTTACGTTGCCGCGCATCCGCAGAGGCGCGTCGGCTTTCAGATGCCTGCCCTCAATCCATATAGGCGGATATCCCTCGGAGGCATAGTAGTCGATGTCGGCGCCGCAGAGGCGCAGAGCCTCCACCAGTTCACCTATCGGACGCTTGCGCATGCGTGGCGTGCCGTCGAGCAGCACGCTGCGCCACGGTTGCGAGGCGAAGTAGGCTGTCAGAAACCGCATAGCCGTTCCCGCCGCCCCGATATTCACGTTTGCCTGAGCGCTCTGAGTCAGCAACGCGCGCCGCATGGCGTTTGTGTCGTCGCAGTCGGCGATGTTGCCGATGCTGCATCCGTCGGTCATGGCAGCGATTGTCAGAGCCCTGTTGCTGATGCTTTTCGAAGCCGGCAGATCTACGTCGACAGCGTCGGCGGCTGGTGAGAACGATATTGTATAGTTTGTTTTTTCCATATCTTGTCTATTTTGGCTGCATCGTGATTATCGGCACGAGCATCTCTTCCATCGATATGCCGCCATGCTGGAACGTATCCTTGTAGTACTGCACATAATAGTTGAAGTTGTTTGGATACGCAAAGAAATCGCGGTTTGTGGTGAAGATGTATTTTGTGGAAATGTTCGGTGCCGGCAGCCCGAAGCGTTCCGGTTGCTTGATTTCATACACCTGCCGCTCGTTGTAACCGAGGTTTTTACCGAGTTTGTAACGCAGGTTGGTGTTTGTCGCCTTGTCGCCGACCACCTTTATCGGGTTGTCGACGCGGATTGTGCCGTGGTCGGTGGTCAGCACCACGCGGGCACCGCTCTCGGCTATGCGGCGCAGCAAGTCGCTTGCCGATGAATGGCGGAACCACGATTCGGTCAGCGACCGGTATGCGGCGTTGCTCGACGCCAATTCTCGTATCATCTTCGATTCCGTGCGCGCGTGCGACAGCATGTCGATGAAGTTGAACACAATCACGTTGAGGTCGAAGTTGTTGAAATTGCTGAAATTCTGCAGCAGTCTTTCGCCGAAAGACGATTCGTAGATTTTGTTGTAGGAGAATTTGTAGCGTTTGCGGAAACGGTCGAGCTGCGTCTGGATCAGAGGCGACTCGTTGAGGTTTTTCCCCTCCTCCGAATCCTCGTCGACCCACAGCTCCGGAAACATCTTCTCAATCTGCAGCGGCATCAGTCCGGAGAAAATTGCGTTGCGCGCATATTGCGTGGCGGTCGGTAGGATGGTGGTGTAGAGATCCTCTTCGATGTTGAACCATTCGGCAAGGATAGGCTTTGTTATGCGCCATTGGTCGAGGCGGAAATTGTCGATAAGGATGAAAAACACCTTTTCGCCGGCATCGAGCAGCGGAAACACTTTGTCCTTGAAAATCTCGTTGCTCATAAGAGGATGCTTGCCGCCGTTGACCCACGACTCATAGTTGCGTTTCACAAACTTGGCAAACTCCGAGTTTGCCTCGTTTTTCTGCATCAGCAGCAGTTCGTCCATGTTTGTCTCCGTTTGCGACAGCTCCATCTCCCAGAACACGAGTTTGCGGTATAGCTCATACCAGTCGTCGATGTTGTCCGACTCGTTGATAAGCCGCGCGATGTTGCGGAATTCCTGCTGGTAGTCGCTCGTAGCCTTCTGCGACACCAGTTGCCCGGAATGCAGGTTTTTCTTCAGCGACATCAGTATCTGGTTAGGATTCACCGGCTTGATAAGATAGTCGGCAATTTTGTTGCCGATGGCTTGGTTCATGATGTTCTCTTCCTCGCTTTTGGTAATCATGATAACCGGCACGTTGGGCTGGACCTGCTTGATTTGTTGCAGAGTCTCCAAACCGCTGATGCCTGGCATGTTTTCATCGAGGATGATGATGTCGAACGTTTCCGTCTCCACCCGGTCGAGGGCGTCGGCTCCGTTGTTGACTGTCGTCACGTCATATCCTTTCATTTTCAAGAACATGATGTGGGGTTTCAGCAAGTCGATCTCGTCGTCAGCCCAAAGAATTTTTCCATTATTTTCCATAATCCAAAAACCTTATCAAAACGTAAAGTTAGCGATTTTCGGTGGTTGTTGGATTATGGACGGTTTCTTTTAAGAAATTTTATGCAGTCAGGCGTGTTTCCTGTGGCTGAGTTGGTAGAGCATGCCGTAGCGCGAGAATTTGTTGACGGCAAGGGCGAGGAAGAAATAAACTGCGGAAAGGAGCCACAGCATCTGGTATTCCAGCCCGATGTCGGCTATCGACGCGCCGTTGGCGTTGATGCGCTCAAACGCCTGCATTGCCCATGTCGACGGACAGCAACCGCTGAGGAAGCGGAAGAACGGGTCCATGTCGAACAGCGGCCATGTGATGCCCGACAGGAACAGGAAGATTATCGAAGTGAACACAATCACCAGAAATGCACTCTCGCGTTCACGCACAAACACCTGCAAAGTCATTCCGAGGAATGTCACCGACAGCATGTAGGGTATCGACATCAGCAGGATGTCGATAAAGCCGCCCACTTGCGGATATTTGAAGATGGCGGGTACGATTAAGAGCAGATAGAGCAACGGGATGATGTAGATGACGATATAGGCGAGCGACTTGCCCAGCAGGCGGCATACGGCTCCGGAGTTGACCGTGTCGAGCGGGTCGATGCCTCCGTTGCGGCGACGGCGCTCGTAGATTGCACCGCCCATCATGCAGATGGCGAGAATGAGCGACTGCTGCACAATCAGCGTCAGGATGCCGGGCAGCAGGAATGTGGCAAAGCCTTGTTCGGGGTTGCCGAGAGCCACATACGTGCTTCTGACGGTTGCCGGAATCTTGGGGCCGTCGGCGCCGAGGCGGCCAATGGTCTCCACTTGTATCTTGCCTCCGAGCGTCATTGTGGCGTCGGTGAGCGAGGTGAGCATCGATTTGTAGCGCACGAGCAGCGACATGTCGCAGAACAATGTCACGTGAGCCTGTTCGCCACGGGCAATGTTTTTTGAGAAATGGCTGTCGATTAGCAAGATGCCGTAGGCTTTCTTTTCCGCAACCATGCGCCGGGCCTCCTGCATGTCGGCGGCATATCCGGCCAGTTGCGTGTTTTCGGAAGCGTCCATCATGCGTACCAGTTCACGGCTTTGTGTCGAGCGGCATTCGTCGACGACAGCCACCGGCACCTCGCGCGCCAATTCGGGGTTGTAGATTAGCGCGTAGACAATCGGGTAGGCGAGAGGCAGGAGGAAAAGGAAAATCAAGATGCCCTTATCCTTGAAAATCAGCCGGATCTCGTTTGCCCAAACTTTTATAATGTCGTGATAGAATTTTCTTATACTGTCCATATTGTCAATAGTCTAAGGCACATAAACCGGGTGAAGCGCATGGCGCTTGATGCGGCGTGCCACAAGCAGCGGCAGCAGCATGAATGCGAGCAGCGCGGCGTAGTAGAAACGCGAATAGTAGAGCGGAAGTCCGTTGAGCATCTGGTCTACGTAAATTAGGAAGTAATAGCGCGACGGAAGGATGTAGGAGAAGATTGCGATGCTTCCATACATGTCTTCCAGCGGGAATGAGAACGCTCCTATGGAGAAGGTCAGGATGCCGAACAGGGAGCAGAAACTGAGTGCCATGCGCAAGTTGGGCATTATGCCTGAGATGAATACGGCAAATCCCTGGTTGGCGAGGACAAACAGAAGCATTGTGCCGACAGCCTGCCACGGACTGCAGTTGAGCGGGAAATGCAGGTAGCCGTACATCAACGACTGCATGAACACTCCCACGGCGGCGAAAACCACCGTTTGCGGCAGCAGTTTGCCGAGCAGGGCGATTGTTATCGAGCCGTGTGCCTCCTTTATCCATTGCGGTGAAGTCTGCATCTTCTCCTCGTGCCAGATGCTGTAGGCTGTCACGAGCAGAATCATCAGAGCCAGCGCCGTCGGGATGAAAGAGTTGCAGAGATACACGCTGTAGTTGCTTTCGGGGTTGTGCAGCGGATTTGTTTGCAGCACGACGGGTTGCAGCAGCGTCTGCGCCTGAGTGTCGGTGGCGGCGCCGGAGTTGACAAGATATGTCTTCACAATCGCCCCCGAGGCAAGCACTGAATTGGTCTTCAGGCTGCGGAAGAGCAGCGAGCTTGGAATGAAGAACGTCGAGTTGGTGTAGTACGCCAGTTCCGGAGCGCGTCCGGCAGTGGCGTCGCTTGTGAAATTGAACGGAATCACGTAGAAACCGTAGATTTTTCCTTTGCGTATCAATTGCATCGCCTCCGCCTCGCTGCTGACAACCGACACTACGCTGACTTCCTCCGACGACTTGATGTTGCGGATCAGTTTGCGTGTACTCTCGGTGTTGTCGTGGTTTACGATGGCGGTGGGGATGTGGAGCGGCAGCCCGTTTCTCATCAGACCGAGCAGAAATCCTGCCAAGACAATCGGAATGACTGTCATGGCGAAGAAATAGATCCGCCTGCCGCACAGCTGACGGCATCCGCGCTTTATTGAGTTGACAAATCCTGTGCTTATCATTTTTTTTGTTATTCCATTACGACGGTCATGCCCGGACGCAGGTTCTCGATTGGATTGACAGGCGACAAGCGCACCTCGAATGTGCGGCTGTCGTATTCACCGGTGACTTTGGTTGAGCGCCAAACGGCATAGTCGCCCATATCTTTTACATAGTAGACTTTGGCTTTCACTTGCTTCAAGTCGAGGGCTGGGATGCTTACCGACACCACTTTGCCTACGGTCAAGTCCTTGAGCATTGTCTCGCGCACGTTGAAAACCATCCACTTGTCGGCTGATTTCATGACGTTCATGATTGGTGTGCCTGTCGACACGAGTTCGCCCTCGTTGGGGAAAATGTCGGTCACCTCGCCGTCGCATGGAGCAAGAAGGTACTGGTCTTTCAGGATTGACTCAACTTCGGCGACTGAGCCTCTGGCTGCGTTTGCCATAGCCGCCGCTGCCATCTTGTCTTCTTTCTGCGCGCCTTCGCGGGCAAGGTCATACTGCGACTTGGCTGCGCTTTCCTGGGCTACCGCAGCATCGTAGGCTGCCTTTGCCTCGTCGCGCTTCTGAGCCGACACTACATTCTGCTTGTAAAGCGATTCAAGGCGTTCGTAAGTCTTTTTATGGATGTCGAGCGATGCGCGGGCCTGTTGCCACAACTCGTATGCGCTGGCAATCACTTGCTTGCGCGCTCCGGCATCGGCTTTTTCCTTTTGGGCTTCGGCGGCGTCGCGCATGGCGAGAGCCTGTGCCAGTTTGGCGTCGACAGTGGCACTCTCAATCTTTGCGAGCGTGTCGCCCTTATGCACAATCTGTCCCTCGTGGACGTAGAATTTCTCCACGCGTCCGGGCATCAGTCCCGACACGCGCACGTTGGTGCCGTCAACTTGTCCCTGCACAATCTGCTGTGCGGGCTTGATGGAGATGAAGCCTATGATTGCCAGCACTATCACAGCCACAGCCGTGGCAGCGATGGCAAGAAACAGGCTGTGTTCTTTCTTGCGTATTGTTTTCTCGTCCTCTGTTTTGAAATTCAGATTTTCCATATCGTGTTTTTATTTTTGTTCAGATTAATATTTTAAAGTTCCAGTCACTTTTGAGAGATATACGTTGCAGAGTTGCACATCGATTTCGGCGTCGATGTTTTCCGAATTTGCTTTCAACCAAGCCGTTTGTGCAGCCATTACGTTGTCGAGTGTCATGACCCCTTCTTTGTAGCCCAGCTGCGCCTGGCGCAGGTTTTCGTCGGCTTTTGACAGGTTTGACTCGGTGGTGCGCAGAGTCTTTGCCGCCTCGGCGGTCTTGTAGGAGGCTTGGCTCACCTGCAGCTCGATTTTCTCCTTTGCTTCTTCAAGCTCCAGGCTCTTCACGATGCTCTCGCTGCGTGCCGCCTTGTATTTGTAGTAGTTGCCGCCCCAGTGCCACAAAGGAATCTTTACCATCGCTCCGACGCTGAACATTCCGTTGAATTTCTTGTCGAAGCCGTTGAAAATGTTTGGATTGGAGAATCCGTAGGTGCCCACCAGCGCTACGGTGGGCAGCATCGATGAGCGAGCCTCATATTGCTTCTGCTCGTAGACCTTGACTGCGAGTTCCAGACTTTTTATGTCGGAGCGGTTGTTGTAGACGTCCTGCATCGTGTATGCGGCGGGCTGCATGGCTCCAAACGATTTGTGGTCCGACACCTCGTCGGCGAGTGTGAATTCCTGGGTCATCGGCATGCCGCAAATCTGAGCCAGCGCCATGCGCGACAGAGCCAGACCGTTGTCAACTTTCGTGAGGTCTATGTTTGCCTCGTTGAGTTTCACCTCCACATTGAGAAGGTCGGAGTTGGTGGCAATGCCTTGGCGTATCATCGCTTCCACGTTGCTGTGGAGCGTGTCGAGCAGTTCGATATAGCTTACGGCGAGTTTTTTCTTCTCTCCGAGCGACACAACCTGCCAATAGGCGGCGTCGACAGAATAGACCACCTCGCGGGCTGCGTTGTCGTGCATCAGCGACGCGATTTCCTGCCCCATCTCAGCCATTTTGTTGAGCGCGCGGATTTTTCCGCCCATATATATAGGTTGGGTGAGCGTAACGGCTCCGGCAAAGAGGTTGTGGATGTCGAACGTCATCGCCTCTTTTGGAATCAAAGCCACTTGTGTGGGGACATATTGTCCGTTAACCTGCACCGGGCGTCCGTCGGGACCGGTGAGGAGGTTGAAGTCGTAGGTTCCTGTGGCTGGGTTAAACGTCTTTGTCGGAAGCATCTGGTCGCCTGAGAGCAACGAGATTTCCTTTTGGTTGTACATATATCCACCGGCGAAATCGATTCCCGGCAAATAGGCTGCGAATGCCTGCTTTTTCTGGTATTCGGCAGCTTTGATGCGCTCTTGCGCAATCTGCATTGTCTTGTTGTTGCGCAACGCCATGCTGCGGCAAGAGTCGAGGGGTATCGGAGTGCCGGCATGGCTGACAGCCACGGCTGCTGTCAGCATGGATAATGCGATGGTCAAAAATTTCTTGATGTGCATAGTTGTTCTTGCTAATTCGGATACAAATTTAACAAGAACAGAACAATAATTGTTCTTATTCCTTTCTCAAAAAGACTATGTGTTCAAGAAAAACGACTAATAGAACACCAATAACAAATCCGTTTGTGAGAATTGGGCGCAAGGCTATCGGCAAATCTTCGCCTACAGTGGGTGGAATAAATGCCACAAGAAGAGCCACAATCAGAGGCAGCGCGATGGTCAAAGCGTGGTCGAACGACTTGACTATTTTCTTCTCCGACATCATACTGAACGCTGCAGCAAGCTGGAGAATAACGACATACGTCAGAATCAGTCCGATTACGACATTCGGAAGTTGGGTGAGCCACACCACGGCATCGGGCATACAGGCGCATGCGAGCAGTCCGATGGCGCAGGGGACGATTGTGGCGAGTGAGGCGCAGCGTGTGGATGAGATGATTCCGGGAGAAATAGAATAATCCACAGGGCCGATCACGCCCATCATGCCGGCAAGGATGTTGCCGGCGCCTGTCACGGCGCAACCGCGGCGCATTTTGCCGTTGTCAGCGGCGCCGATGAGGCTGCGCACCGACTCTATGGAACCCAATTCGTTGATGAGCAGCGCGAAGAAGCACACTAAGAATGAGATGACCACAGGAATGTCGACTTCGGGCTTGATTATCAGTTTGTCGATGTCGGTGGTGTAGCCGGCAGACTGCACTTCAGGCATACCGTTGAACAGGAAGTAGACAAATGAGCCGGCAACCGTGACAATCATCACCGTGAGCGACTTGCCCACGCCGCGTAGAAACCGCTCAAGGGCGAACGTGGCGATAAGTCCGACAAGGAAGAATGCGAAGCTGAAAAGGTCGTGCCCCTCGCCGAAGAGCAGCGATATGATCACTGGGGCGAGAGTCATGGCTATCAGCCCGAGAATCACAACGATTACGCGTGGCGTGAAGATGCGCGCCACCTTGCCGAGCAGCCCCGACACCGACAACAGCAGCAGCGTGGCGCCGCCGATGGCCACTGCGGTGTAGATGGCATTGAAACTGCTGCTTGCCGATGCCGACAGGATGCCGACAATCAAGACTGCGGCAGGGCCTACAACCAGCGGCAGACGGTGTCCCCAGAATGCCTGGACAAGCATTGTCAGTCCAAGCACGAAGTAGACCGACTGCAGATAGGATGTCTGCATCTGGATGTCGTCGCCGAACTGCAATTTCGCCAACATGCCGATGGTGACCACGTTGGGGATGGCAATCACGAGCCACTGCAGTCCGTAAAGCAGAGTGTGGATGACTGGAGGCTTGTCGTTAAGGTTGTATTTCAGTTGCATATTATTGAGTTTTTTGTTATTCCCAGGTGTAGTTGTCGCCCTGCTGGGAGTGCCAGTTGAGAAGCCCGTTGATGAAAGGCTTGGCAAAGCGGAACAGCGGCAGGCAGAAGAATTGGCGCGGCGACTGCAGCACTGTGGCTGTGCGTCGCTTGGCGAAGATGAAAATCAGGGTCTCTATCAGGTAGATTACGGCGGCCACCGATGCCAGAACGGTGGGTTTCAGCCATTCGCCGTCGCCGTTGAGATAAAGCATGGCGGGATATGCCACGCCCGCGGCGGCAAGCAGCAGGTAGAGATAGTATGCCACGTTTGTGAGCAGACGGATGCCTGGGATGCGCGACCGCAGGAATTTCTGCGTGAAGAAATGCCGCTCCTTGTTGAGTTTCGACGTGTAGGCGAAGGAGTCGTTGTGCTCCACCAGAATGCTTTCAGGCGATAGCTCGACTGCAACATTGTCGCCGTCGGCAATCTCGCTGATAAAAATATCGTCGTCGCCGTATTTCAGGTTGAGCGACGAAGAGAATCCTTTCACTGCGAAAAACGCCGACCGCTTGTATGCCACATTGTTGGCACAGGCGCGGTATGTGTTGCCGTGGATAGCAGCGGCAAGATAGCGCGACGCGTCGTCGCAGTTGTCAAACGTGCGGTAGCGGTGGCCGAGGCCGCGGTCGTTGCTGTGGTCGTTGTGGGAATAGCCCAAAACTACGTCGGTATAGTCGTCGAAATGACGTCCGATGCATCTCAGCCACAGGTCGCTTTGCGGCCGGCACTTTGCGGAGGTGACCACCACAATGTCGTTTTTGGCGGCCTTTACACCGAGAGTTATGCCGAGTTTGCGTTTCGACACATTGGCGGTGCTGTCGGGGATAAACGTAGACCGCAGTTGCGGATATTCAACCTGCAGGAGAGTCATCGCGTCGTCGACACTCTCGGAAGCATCGGCATTCACAACAATAATCTCGAAATCGGGATAATTTTGCGACATCATCAGAGGGATGTTTGAGGCGAGCAGCTCGGCGTCGCAACCGCTGGTAAGCACAATCACTGAAAGGGCGGGCAGTGGCATAGCCTCGTCGGCATCGGCGTCGAGAGCGTTGTCGGCAACCCAATGCGACAGCGCCGCCTTGCGTCTGATTGTGACAACCGACAGCACTACAGCGGCAATCGCCAATGCGGCATAGCCGTAGATTTCATAGTCGAATATTTCAAAAGGGATATTCACCATACTGTTTTCCGAAAAATTTCCACAAATTTACACAGAAACTGACAAACACATCGGATTTTCTTGAAAGAAATGAAAAAACGGCAATACTCTATTGCACTTTTTCAGAAAATTCGTACCTTTGCAACCGTATTCGGGGCGTAGCTCAGTCCGGTTAGAGTACACGTCTGGGGGGCGTGTGGTCGCTGGTTCGAATCCAGTCACCCCGACAATTTAAGGTTCAAATGATTGCAATTCAATTATTTGAACCTTGTTTTTTAAAATAACAACCTGTACATATTCGGGACAGAACTTTCCACAAAAAAACATCCCCTTCCCCACCACATCATTCCATCCGCGCCGCGTCTGGACAAGAGCCGATGGCATTTTGCAATTTCCCCGTCGTCGCCTTATGGCCCGCAAATGGCTGTTGGAAATTGACAAAAGGCCTTCCCGGATGGCTCAATTTGGGATAAAACAGGGCGTTTTTGGGCGAAAAATTAATAAAAAAGAGAAGTTTTTTTAATTTTTCTTTTATTTTGTTGTTTTATTCGGTGGAATGGTATACATTTGTCGAGAAAACTATAAACCTAAATAAATTATTATGAATAAGGCAGAATTAATCAACGCAATTGCTGAAAAGGCAGAATTGACAAAAGTACAGGCCAAGGGTGCTCTCGACGCTACATTGGAGGCTATCGCAGAAGCATTGGCAAAGGATGACAAAGTGGCTCTTATCGGTTTCGGCACTTTTGCAGTTGTAGAAAAGGGAGAAAGAACGGGTATCAACCCTGCGACTAAAGAAAAAATCACAATTCCTGCACGCAAGGCTATCAAATTCAAAGCTGGTGCTGAATTGGCTGGCAAAGTAAAATAAGACTTACATCTTCTTTTATTAACAAAATGAAGCGTGTGTCTGACTCCAAGCTGTCAGACGCACGCTTTTTAAACGTTTCCTGATATGGGTAAGATTGAGAAAATTTCAGCCGGGATGTCGGCGTTCGCCCAATCGCTGGCGAGTTTGGCTAAAGTGGCGCTGTTGTCGCGACGTCCGTCGGTTGCAGTTACGGCAGGGAAGGATGAGGAGCTGGTGGTGCTTGGCAACGGTCCGTCGCTCAACGACACGGTTGCCGACCATTCCGACTTTCTTGCGTCGCGTCGTCTGCTGGCAGTCAACTTTGCCGCAAACACACCATTGTTCCGCCAGCTGAAACCCGACTATTACGTGCTTGCCGATCCGCATTTCTTCAATCCGCAGGGCAATCCCGCCGTGGCAGCGCTGTGGGACGCTATCGCTTCCGCCGACTGGAGGATGACGCTTATGGTGCCGGTGAAGGCTGCCGTTCCTGACCGGGTGGCGTCAAACGTCAACGTCAGCGTGGAGCGCTACAATCTGACCCCCGTTGAAGGGTGCCGTTGGCTCAGCCATGCGCTTTTCCGGGCAGGGCTTGGGATGCCCCGTCCGCGCAACGTGCTGATACCGTCGCTGATGCTTGCCATCGCAGCCGGGTTCAAGACGGTTTATGTGGCAGGCGCCGACCATTCGTGGATGAAGACTATCAGTGTTGACGACGACAACCATGTTGTTTCCATCCAGCCTCATTTCTACAAGGATTCCGACAATGAGCATGCCCGTGTGCGCAAGGATTATATGAACTATCCGCTGCATCAGATTGTCTACAGTTTCTATGTGGCATTCCGCTCCTACCACACCCTGCAGGCTTATGCCCTGAGCCGAGGCGTGAACATCTACAACATCACCCCAGGCAGTTTCATCGACGCTTTCCCTCGCAAAAAGATACGGTAAACGGCAGTTTTTTCGTACCTTTGCAGAATCTTTGCAAAATGATTCGAAAATAAACAAGATATAATATATGGCTTTACAGTGTGGTATTGTCGGACTGCCTAACGTTGGCAAGTCCACTCTTTTCAACTGCTTGTCGAACGCCAAGGCGCAGTCGGCAAACTTTCCTTTTTGTACAATCGAGCCAAACGTCGGCGTAATCAGTGTGCCCGACGACCGCTTGAACAAACTTGCCGCTATCGTCAATCCGCAGCGCATCGTGCCCGCCACGGTCGAGATTGTCGACATCGCGGGTCTGGTTAAAGGCGCGTCGAAAGGCGAGGGGCTCGGCAACAAGTTCTTGGCAAACATCCGTGAGACCGATGCCATAATCCACGTGCTGCGTTGTTTCGATGACCCTAACGTGGTGCATGTCGACGGCACGGTAAACCCTGTGCGCGACAAGGAAATCATCGACTACGAATTGCAGTTGAAAGACCTTGAGACCATCGAGGGCCGCATCACGCGCGTGCAGAAACAGGCGCAAACCGGTGGCGACAAGCAGGCTAAGATACAGTATGAGGTGCTTTGCCGCTTCAAGGAGGCTCTCGACCAGGGCAAGCCGGCGCGCACGGTGACATTCGACACCAAAGACGAGCAGCATGCCGCCCACGACCTTTTCCTGCTCACCAACAAGCCGGTGCTTTATGTGTGCAACGTCGACGACAAGTCGGCTGTCAATGGCAACAAATATGTTGACATGGTGCGTGAGGCAACGAAAGATGAGAATGCTGAGATTCTTATCGTGGCGGCGCAGACAGAGTCGGAGATTGCTGAGTTTGAGACTTATGAGGAGCGACAGATGTTTCTTGAGGAAATTGGCTTGAAGGAGTCGGGCGTGTCGCGTCTGATCCGTTCGGCGTTCCATCTGCTCAATCTGGAGACCTACTTCACAGCCGGACCGCTTGAGGTGCGTGCCTGGACATATCACAAAGGCAGCAAGGCACCGCAGTGTGCCGGAGTGATTCATACCGACTTTGAGAAAGGTTTTATCCGTGCCGAGGTTATCAAATATGACGACTATGTGGCACTCGGAGGCGAGTCGCAATGCCGCGAGGCAGGCAAAATCGGCATCGAGGGCAAGGAATATGTGGTGCAGGATGGCGACATCATGCACTTCCGTTTCAACGTGTAGTCCAACAAGCTTTTATAAATTATACAGCACCGGCGGCGGGCATCGATTGGAAGCTCGCCGCCGGTGCTCGTTTTTTTGCTTGAGCGGTCAGTTTTTCTCAAAGACGAATGTGCGGTCGGCGATGCCGATCGACAGGCGTCGGCATGTGGCGCGGCTCCATAGGGCAGAAACGTCGAAAGAGGCATACACACGGCGGTCGAACAATGTCTGCGCGCCCATAGTGTTGTAGACAATGCGCGCCTCTATTGTCGGGCTGCCGAGCGTCTGCTCGTCGGCGACAAGCATCAGCTGATAGTTTTTGCCGGAGTAGGGCAGCCATCCGTTCAGATTGATGAACGTGCCGCTGCGCCATAGGCTGGTTACCGAGATTTCGGTTTCCGGGAAAGTCGACATATCGCTGTGAGGTGCCTTGCGAGCCCCATCGGTGGGGATGATTGCAAAACCGTCGGCGCGCACTTGGCGAGTGCCGTCGGCGAGGTTGCCCACTACGGTGTAGCGCAGCAGGCATCGTTGCCCTGCCACGATGTCGCTCGGCAGTTTGATGCTGGAGGCGAGACGCTGCAACGGCAAATCGTCGCGTGATTGAAACGAGAACATCGCCGTGCCGTCGTCGCTGGAGCCTTCATAGGTCACGATGTCGGTCAGAAAGTCGCCATAATCGCGAGGCTCGTCGCCGCAGGCGCAAATCAAAGGCAGGAATATCGCCAGAATGAAGGCTATTGGCAGTCGTCGCATTGCTGGTTGTTTGTCGTTTGGTCAATAATCCGTCCGTCGCGCATCTTCAATGTGCGGTCGCACATTGCGGCAAGTCCCTCGTCGTGGGTCACTATGACAAACGTTTGGTTGAAACGGTCGCGCAAGTCGAAGAAAAGTCGGTGGAGCTCCTCCTTGTTGTGCGAGTCGAGGCTGCCCGACGGCTCGTCGGCAAAAATCACGTTGGGGTTGTTGATGAGCGCGCGCGCCACAGCCACACGCTGCTTCTCTCCACCCGACAGCTCCATCGGTTTGTGGTCGGCGCGGCTGGCAAGTCCAAGCATCTCTAGCAGGTCTTTTGCCCTCGCCTGCGCCTTGCTGCGGCTCTCTCCGTGGATCAGCGCCGGGATAGCCACATTCTCCAAAGCGGTGAACTCCGGCAGCAGCTGATGGAATTGAAACACGAAGCCGATGCGCTTGTTGCGGAATTCCGACAGTTTGCGTTCCGGCATTGCCGACACGTCGACACCGTCGTAAACGACGCTGCCCGAGTCGGGCTTGTCGAGAGTTCCCGCAATCTGGAGCAGCGTTGTCTTTCCGGCGCCGCTCGGCCCTACAATCGACACCACCTCGCCTCTACCGAATGTTGCCGACACGTTGTCGAGCACTTGCAGCGAGCCGAAACTTTTGTTTATATTCTTGAGTTCGAGCATAGCAGTCTGTTTTTATACGGCGAAATTACAAAAAAAACGGGAATAACGGATTCCGGCATAAAAAATGTTGCGTTTGAGTCGTGAAATGGGGCTGCCATTTTGTAACTTTGCGAAAGGACATGCCGCAAATGCTTTTTCTCGAGGGAAAGCATTTGCGGCGTTACAGACACAGACTATGAAGAATTTTGCAGCGATAGATTTTGAGACAGCCAACCAATGCCACAGCAGTGTGTGCAGCGTGGGAGTGGTTGTGGTGAGAGACGGAAAGGTTACCGACAAGTTCTACAGCCTTATTTATCCGCATCCCTACTTCTTCTCTTATTGGAACACACGGGTGCATGGGCTGGCATTGGAGGATGTGGCTGACGCACCGGAATTTCCCGATGTGTGGAGCCAGGTAGAGCCTCTTATCGAGGGGTTGCCTCTGGTGGCTCACAACTGTCAGTTTGACGAGAGCTGTCTGAGGGCGGTGTTTGAGAAATATGTCATGGACTATCCTGAATATGAGTTCTATTGCACATGCCGCGCGTCGCGCCGGAAGCTCAAGGGCGTGCTGCCCAACCATCAGCTGCACACTGTGGCGGCTTATTGCGGATACGACTTGACAAAACACCATAACGCTCTTGCCGATGCCGAGGCATGTGCCGCTATAGCGTTGGAGTTGCTGTAGGAGCATGGCGTGTAAGTCGCTGGTGGATATTGTGTTGTGGCGGATAGATGATAGTGCTGGTAAAAAAATATTGCGGAAAATGTTGGATGATTCAGAATAATAATATATATTTGCAATGATGCGTCGGAGTGACCGACGTGTAATGTTTAACATAGGCTAAATTTAAAGGTTGGGATAGCCTTCCATTTTGGGAAATTTATGGTATGGGCAATCGTTATTTTGGCTGATTAACTTAATTTGTTATGTTTGAGAACGCGAAGAGTGATTCAAAAATCATTGGATATTTGAATCTGAAAGAAGAAACAGACCGCAGCGAGGCTGTAGAGTCTGCACATGCGACAGAAAAGAAACCCTTGATGCAGAAACAACCATCGTCGGTGGTGGTGTGGAGCATTGTTGTAGGCTCGGCAATTCTTGTCAGTGTGACGTTCCTGCTGCTCTATTAGGCAATGGGGACTTTGGAAAAAAGACGGGAGCATCAATCGAAAGATTGGTGCTCCCGCTGCTTTATGCCAGCGCGCATAGTTATGCCTCGGCAGTGAATTCCTTTAGGAATGATTCGGCGCGGTCTTCGTAGAGATAGCCTGCGGGGGTGAGCGGACGGTCGGACAGCGCGCCGTATTGCAGCACTTGGATTGCAACAAACCGGTGGTCGGCAGAGGCGTAGCAGTCGATGTGCACTTTGCTGATGTCGTTGATTGCCACATCGTCGAAGCCGGTGTCTTTTAGCATACGGCGCAATGCCGGTAGTTGCTCCATGCCGAAATCAAGCGAGCGTTTGCCCACGGGGCTGCCTGTCGGGTCGTACACCCATCGGCGAGGGTTGAAAACGAGTGTCACCAGACCGAATCCGGCGAGCACCCATCCGGCGGCGAGGCGCAGCATGTTGAGGTTTGACGTTGGGTCGCTGACGCTGACAAAGATGGCGAGATACAGCCCTAATAGTAGCGTGACGGCACCAATGAGCACAGATGATGGGTTTATGGCTTTTTTCAAGTCGTTGCAGTTCTGATATGATAAGATTTCAAATTTTGATTCCATGATTCTTTATTTTTTAGTTTGACAATAGTATTGTGTCGCGGAGTCTGAGAGAAACCGTGACGAGCTTTAATTTGTGAAAAAATAAGGAATCCGCTAAATGATGATGTGGCGTATGACAAAGACATAGCCCGTAGACTGGGTGTCGATGCCGAAGGTTTGTGACAGCACGTCGCTGCTGACGGCATGACGGCGGTTGCCTGCAAGAATGCGCATCCGCGCGTCGCAACGCAACGAGCGTTGCCATTGCCAATGGTTTGTGCGTGCCTGTGTGCGGCTTTGTGCGGCGAACGTCTCGGTTGCGGGCAGTGTCAGTCCTGCCTTTTGATGAGTCATCAGGTCGCTTGCCGACGGGGCAGAGTCGCAATGGCGGTCGGCGTTGTCGTCGCTCAGCGTCATTGTCGGTTCCGGGCATACGGTGTGGGCGCTCTGCTTTGTGGCAGAGCATGAAGTGGCTGCCATCTGCAGCAGCACAACAATCAGTATGCAGACAATCCGCTGTATCATTGTTTGACAAAAATAGTGACAATTCCGCAGACTGGCAAATCCTGGCAAACTAAAAAAATCCCGACGGGCAATGCCTGTCGGGATTTCTGTTGGAATATCGTTTATACGTGATTATTCAGCCTTGCCTTCGCTGCCGAGCACGTATTTGATTTTGTGGATGTAGAGTTTCTTCATGTTGTCGCGAGCCGGACCGAGGTACTTGCGTGGGTCGAACTCAGCTGGCTTCTCTGCAAACACTTGACGGACAGCGGCAGTCATTGCAAGACGGCTGTCAGAGTCGATGTTGATTTTGCATACAGCAGATTTAGCGGCTTTGCGGAGCTCCTCTTCAGGAATACCGATGGCAGCCTTCAAAGCGCCGCCGTATTTGTTGATAGTGTCAACTTCCTCTTGAGGAACAGAAGAAGATCCGTGGAGCACGATTGGGAATCCAGGGAGTTTCTCCATAACAGCGTCGAGCACGTCGAATGCCAATGGAGGAGGAACCATGCGGCCAGTCTGTGGGTCGATGTGGCACTGCTCCGGAGTGAACTTGTAAGCTCCGTGTGATGTACCGATTGAGATAGCCAAAGAATCGCAGCCAGTGCGTGTTGCGAAATCGATAACCTCTTCAGGGTCGGTGTATGTGTGGTGGTCAGAAGAAACCTCGTCTTCAACGCCTGCCAATACGCCGAGCTCGCCTTCAACTGTTACGTCAAACTGGTGAGCGTACTCAACAACTTTCTTAGTCAAGGCAACGTTCTCCTCGTAAGGGAGGTGAGAACCGTCGATCATAACTGAAGAGAAGCCGAAGTCAACGCATGACTTGCAGAGCTCGAAGCTGTCGCCGTGGTCGAGGTGAAGCACAATCTGTGGGTGCTCCCAGCCGAGTTCCTTTGCGTATTCTACAGCGCCTTCTGCCATGTAGCGGAGAAGAGTCTGGTTGGCGTAGTTGCGAGCGCCTTTTGATACTTGAAGAATAACCGGTGATTTAGTTTCAGCAGCGGCTTGGATAATAGCCTGAAGCTGCTCCATGTTGTTGAAGTTGAATGCTGGGATAGCGTAGCCTCCCTTGATAGCCTTGGCAAACATCTCGCGGGTGTTCACGAGACCAAGATCTTTGTAATTGACCATAATAGTATGATATTAATAAGTAATTAGTTACTGAAAAATTTCCTTATTCGACCGCAAAGTTACAATGTTTGCTCCGTCTGAGCAACAAAATTTTGTTTAAAGTTTGTTGCACGGGTATTTGCGGCAAATTTATGCTGGCGGAAACGGCTCTTGCGACAATGCTTAGAATGCCGCCGTGACGGCTTGGGTGATGAAATAGCCTCCGACGATGAGCCACACGTAGAGCATCGCTGCGAGCAGAAACGGCTTGGCGCCTGCCTGGCGGAACTTGTCGATGCCTGTGTCGGTGCCGAGGGCGGTCATCGCCATGGTGAGCATGAATGTGTCGGCATATTCGATTGCGCCGTTGAGCGGTATGTCTTTCACTGTCGCCGCGCCGCAGAGGTGTTGCAGCAGTGTGTTGACGCAGATGGCTCCGATAAACAGAAATGCGAACCATGGTATGGTGATTTTGCGCTTGCCGCCGTCGTTTTGTCTCCGCGACAGGAAGAGGCTCATGACCACAAGCACAGGGGCGAGCAGCATCACGCGTATCATCTTGGTTATTGTCGCCGTACCAGCGATGCCGAGGGCGTCGGTCGGGTCCATGGCATTGCCCGCACCTGCCACGTGTGCCACTTCGTGGAGCGTGCTGCCGGTGTAGATTGCCACCGCGCGGTCGGAGAGCCCGTCGAGCAGTCCGGCGCGATACATTATCGGGTAGATGAACATCGACAGGGTGCCGAACACCACTACGGTCGACACGGCTATCGCCGTCTTATGGCTTTCGCAGCGCACCACAGGCTCTGCGCCGAGCACGGCTGCGGCTCCGCAGATTGCGCTGCCTGTCGATGTGAGTAGGGCGGTGTCGCGGTCCAATTTAATCCATCGGCTGAAGAGGAGTCCGAGCAGCAGTGTGCCGGCAACGATGATTATATCGACGGTTACTGCCGGCAGTCCCACAGCCGCTACGTCGCTGAGCGTCAAGCGGAAACCATAAAAGATGATGCCGAGGCGCAGCAGCCGCTTGGTGCAGAACTTTATGCCGGGCTCCCACTCCTTCGGCATGCCGCAGCGCAGCGTGTTGGCATAAATCATGCCTATGATTATGCCCACGATCAGCGGGCTAAGCGACAGAGCCTTGACTTCGGGAATGCCGGCGATGTAGAATGCCGACAACGACATCAGCGCTATCAGCGCGATGCCGTGCAGGCGGTCGAGTGTTGCGGTCTTCATTATTCGTCCTCTCCTTCAGTGGCTATTTCCTTCTCGCGGATAGCCACGGCAAGGCGGTTTGCCACAGCCACGGCTTTCGTGATATGGTCGCACACGTGGTCTTTGCCCACAAGCGCCTCGACGCGAGCTTTCTCAAGCGCGAGATGCACGTTGTCGCGCACGCCCGACAGCACCACGTGGATGCCTTCTTTCTGCGAAGACTTTATGAGAATCTCAAGGTTGTGGATGGCTGTGGAGTCGATAAACGGCACTTTGCGCATGCGCAGGATGCGCACAAGCGGCTTGTCGCCCATCGAACGCATCATATCGTCGAATTTTGTCGCTACGCCGAAGAAGAACGGACCGTCGATTTCATACACTTCCACTCCTTGCTCAAGGTTGAGAATCTCGTGGGTGTTGACTTCCTGACCTTCGGCAATGTCGATTTGCTCGCCGAAATGGTGTATCTCGGTGTTCTCCATCACACGGCGGAGGAACAGCAGGATGGCAAGCAGCAAGCCGAGTTCGATGGCTATTGTGAGGTCGAACACAACGGTGAGGAGGAATGTCACAATCATCACAGTCACGTCTGATTTAGGCGTTTTCAGAATCGCCTTCACCGTGCGCCATCCGCTCATGTTGTATGAAACCATTATGAGCACACCTGCAAGGCATGCCATAGGCACGAGGTTGATGAGCGGCATCAGGAACAGGAAGATGAGCAGCAGCACCACGGCATGCACCACGCCGGCAACCGGTGTGCGTCCGCCGTTGGTGATGTTGGTCATTGTGCGCGCAATGGCGCCGGTCACCGGGATGCCTCCGAAAAACGGAACGACAACGTTTGCCACACCCTGGCCGATTAGCTCGGTGTTGCAGTCGGTGTTTGATCCTGTTGCGCCGTCTGCGACGGTGGCAGACAGCAGCGACTCTATGGCGCCGAGCATCGCGATGGTGAATGCCGACGGCAGAAGGGCGTTGATGGTGGCAATGTTGATGTCGATGGAGTGTGGCGACGGGATTGTGCCCGACAGGTTGTGGAAACGGTCGCCGATTGTTTCCACGCCCTCAAGTCCGCAGTATTCGTGCATGGCCCACACCGCGGCTGTCACCACAATTATGGCGAGCAGCGCGCCGGGCAGACGCTTCGACACGTAGGGCGCGGCAATGATTATCGCCAGCGATACGATGCCCACGATTAGCGTAGGCAGGTGTGTCGTGCCGAAATGAGTCATGTATACGCCCCATTTCGAGATGAAATCGGCTGGCAGCGCGCCTGTCTGAAGTCCGAAAAAGTCGGTTATCTGTGTTGAGAAGATTGTCACGGCGATACCTGAAGTGAAGCCGATGACGATTGGATAAGGGATAAATTTAATCACCGTGCCGAGTCGGAACAGTCCAAGCGCCACGAGTATCAGTCCGGCAAGCACAGTGGCTATAGCGAGTCCGGTGAGTCCGAACTGCTGGATGATGCCGTAGATGATAACGATAAATGCGCCCGTAGGTCCGCCAATCTGCACAGAGCAGCCGCCGAGAGCCGAGACCAGAAAACCTCCGATTACGGCAGTGATTAGTCCGACGGTCGGCGTTACGCCCGACGCTATGCCGAATGCCACGGCAAGAGGCAGAGCCACGATGCCGACAACGATACCCGCAATGACATCGTCTTTGAAACGTGCCATATTGTAGCCTTTCAGCGAAGTGATCAACTTAGGCTGAAAGCTAACCTTCTTGAGAAAATCCATAAAATAAAAACTTGTATTTTTATACCTAAAACATTAAGACCAGGAAACCTTTATCCACAATCTTTAACCAAATTTCACTGCAAAGGTACTACGATTATCCCGTGGAAACAAAAAACAACGCATAAAAAGACGTTGTGCGGAGCAGAACGTTGTGTTTTTAGCGACATATTTTTTGCACGAAGGGATAAGAAAAACTAACTTTGCCGTATATACACGACGATTATGGCTAATTTTGACCCGAAAACCAAGATAGAGCGTCTTGTGCTTAAACACCCGGCGTTGGCGTCGATTTTCAAGGAGGCTGCCGCGACGGTCGACGACCAACTGACCGTTGAGGAGTTCTGCTTTGTCAACGGTATAGACTTTATGGACTTCTTCCGCCGGCTCGACGAGGCGGTGGCTGCTGCCGAGCAGCGCGAGGCGGTGGAGAGCCGCATCAGTGCAGATAACGATGCTGTGGAGGAGAAAGTGGGCGTGGCGCGTCAGGCTGACGGGATGCCTGCCGGAAAGAAGCACGATGCTGTAGTGCTCGGGTTGCTGGTGTTTGGCGTTGTGGTCTACGCTCTCAGTGCCGTGGGTAATTTCTTTGCCGGAGCCGGCTTGATACGCACCATTCTCGGCATTCATCCTACGGAAGCATTTCCGCATGTGCCACAGATGCTTAGCTTCCTTAATGCGGTGTCGTTGGGCGGATGCGCACTGTTGCTGCTATGGCGGCGTATGGGAGTTGTCCTGCTGCTGCTTGGCGCGATGATCTACGATGTGCTTGCCGTGGCGCTCACCGACAGCCTCCCCACCGACACAATCCTTGCCGCCATCATCACGGCCACAATCCTGACCGTCAGTTGTAACGGCGAGAAATACAAGGACTTGTTGCGGTAAGAAAACACAATAATCGTGCGTAGCGTCGTGCCGGAGGCACGACGCTACGCACGCGCAAATCAAAACTGGTGGGATTGATTGGTAGACAGCCGATTTTTCGTAACTTTGCAGCCGGAAAAAAGATTGTCAGGTTAAAACAACGTATGGATAACAACAACCCACATATTCTGGGCACGGCGCCTATCGGCAAACTGCTCGTTCAGTACTCATTGCCGTCGATTATCGGAATGACGCTGACGTCGCTCTACAACATCATCGACAGCATATTCATCGGTCACGGCGTCGGTCCGCTTGCCATTTCCGGCCTTGCCATCACATTTCCGCTGATGAACCTGCTTATCGCCTTCTGTACGCTTGTCGGGGTTGGCGGTGCTACGATTTCATCGATACGCCTTGGTCAGCGCGACCGCAAGGGGGCGGAGGACATTCTTGGCAATGTCGTGATTCTTTGTGTGGTCAATGCGGCATTTTATGGCGGAGTCACATTCTTGTTTCTCGACCCGATACTTCGTTTCTTCGGTGCCAGCGCGGCAACGCTCCCCTATGCCCGCGACTTTATGCAGGTGATTCTTCTCGGCACGCCAGTTTCGTATATGATGATAGGCCTTAACAACGTGATGCGTGCCACGGGCTATCCGAAGAAGGCCATGCTCTCGTCGATGCTTTCCGTGGGGTGCAACCTTGTGCTTGCTCCGATATTTATTTTCGTATTTGACTGGGGTATCCGTGGCGCGGCTTTCGCCACGTTGTTGTCGCAGTCGGTGGCGCTGGTGTGGGTGCTGCACCATTTTCTTGACAAAAAAACGTATATACGTTTCCACCGCTCCACGCTGAAGCTGCGCAAGCGCATAGTGAAACAGATTTTCAGCATCGGAATGTCGCCGTTTATCATGAACGTGTGTGCCTGCTGCATAGTGATTTTCATCAACTACCAACTTCTTTCGCACGGCGACGACTACAGTGTGGGCGCTTTCGGCATCATCAACCGCGTGCAGATGCTCTTCGTGATGATTGTGATGGGCATAGCGCAGGGAATGCAGCCGATTACGGGCTACAATTTCGGCGCCGGACTCGTTGACCGCGCCCGCCGCAGCGTGCAGCTCGGCATCGCCGCCGGATGCACGATGACAACGCTTGGATTCGTTCTTGCTGTGTTTTTCCCGGGAATGCTTGTCGGGATGTTCACCGACAGCGCGCTGCTCGTTGAACAGGCGTCCAAGGCGTTGAGCATCAGTATGCTCTCATTTCCTGTAGTTGGCGCGCAGATAATCATCTGCCAATTCTTCCAGTCGATAGGCAAAGCGTTTATAGCCATCTTCCTATCGCTGTCGCGCCAGCTGTTGTTTCTGCTGCCCGGACTGGCATTGCTGCCCGTGTGGATGGGCGTTGACGGGGTGTGGACAAGTATGCCGGTGAGCGACTTCCTTGCCACCGTGGCTGCGGTTGTAATGTTTGTTTATCAAATCCGTAAATTCCGCCGCAAGGCCGCAGTCACCACAATATGAGAAAAAGTTATGGAGAAATAATACGGTTTGCCATTGTGGGCACCGCCAATTTTCTGATAATAATGGCAGTCAGCTGGTTGCTGATGCATCTGTTCAGCATCAATTTCTATGTAGCCAACATTGTGGCATACGTGCTGGCGCTTGTTAACAACTTCTATTGGAACCGCATTTGGGTGTTCCGCTCCACGGAAGGACGCATGGGGCGCCAGGCGTTGATGTTTCTTGCCGCCTACGGCATAGCCTACCTTGTGCAGCTCGGAGTCGTCGCTGTGCTCGTGCAGTGGGTGGGTGTCAACAAGGACCTCGCCAACTTCGTCGGACTTTTCCCGTTTGGGGCTACCAACTTTCTGCTCAACAAATTTTTTGCGTTCAGATAAGTATTGCCTGGGCAATATTACTGCTTTTCAGACAGTTCGAGGCTGGTAAAACGCACGAAATGATAGGATGACAAAAAAATATTGAAAATTTGCGCTTGAAAAATTGCACAATTAAAAACTTAGTCGTACTTTTGCAACGCTAAAACAAAAAAGCAACCCGCTTCAGTAGCTCAGTTGGTTAGAGCACCTGACTGTTAATCAGGGGGTCGTTGGTTCAAGCCCATCCTGAAGCGCAAATTTTAAAGCTTCAATAGCTCAGTTGGTTAGAGCACCTGACTGTTAATCAGGGGGTCGTTGGTTCAAGTCCATCTTGAAGCGCAAAAAGTTCCGTAAGCATCGCTTGCGGAACTTTTTTATTTCTAAATAATCGTGGGTAGTGGCGTACCTCCGGCACGCTGACGGCTTGGAGATGCACGGTCCCGGCACGCTCCTGCGTCGCGTACCGGGTTACCGAAAAGTGACGTGCCTCCGGCACGTGCCGCCTCAGCCAATAGGCTGTGCGAGAGTATATCCGATGAGACAGAGCCTCCGGCACGTACCAGCTCAGCCAATGGGCTGCGCGAGAGTATATCCGATGAGACAGAGCCTTCGGCACGTACCGCCTCAGCCATCTGTCTGTGCGAGAGTATATCCGATGAGACAGAGCCTCCGGCACGTGTCGCCTCAGCCATCTGTCTGTGCGAGAGTATATTTGTGTAGACTTATTTTCCGATTACAAATTCTACTTCTTTGAAAGCGAAGCGAGGGCGGGAGCCGTCGGGGCGGGCGAGGGTCAGGATGCCGTCGGGAGCCACGTCGGCAATTTCGGCGCAGAACTCTTCGCCGGCTGCGAGATGGTCAGCCGTCCGGTCGGCTACGTTGCGGTAAGTGTGCAACCCGTTGCGGCGGTATAGGCGGCTGAGAAACTCGGCGTGCAGCGACTCGGCGTTGTCGGGCAGCGAGTCGGCAAGGCGCAGCAGCTCTTCGGAAAGATGGTGCAGCACATCGGGCAGCGGGGTGTCGCAGCCGATGATTTGGCGTAGTGACACGGGGTTGGGTGCGTCAGACAGGAATTTCTCTTGGTTTATATTGAGCCCTATGCCCGCTATCGTGTGGTCGATTTTTCCGCCAGAGAGCGAGTGTTCCACGAGGATCCCGCAGATTTTGCGGTCGTTCCAGTAAATGTCGTTAGGCCATTTTATGCTTACGCCGTTGTCGATGTAGCGGTCAAGGGTGTGCACCACAGCAAGCGCCACCGCTTCCGACAGCCAGAACTGGCAGCTTGGCTTCACGTTTGCCGGGCGCAGCAACATCGACATCGTGATGTTTTTGAAGTCGGCGCTTTCCCACGAGTTGCCCCGCTGTCCGCGTCCTGCGGTTTGGCAGTCGGCGTAGACAACGATGCCGTGGACAGCACCTTCGGCGTTTTGCGCCAGATAGGTGTTGGTGGAGCGTATCGACTCAAGATGGATGTATGTTGGAGTCATCGCGATTATGATTTTTTTGTAGTGCGGCGCACGGTGCGGCGCGGTTTTTTAGGCGCGTTTGCCGCCTCTTCGATAATTGCGCGGCAATCATCGAGCGATAGAGCTGCCGCATCCTTGTCCTTCGGAATCTTGTAGTTCTTCTTTTTGTATGAGATATAGACTCCGTAAGGGCCGTTGAGGATTTCCATCTCCGGCTCCTCGTCGAATGTTTTTACCAGACGTTTTTTCTCTGCTTCGGCTTTGTTCTTGATCAGCTCGACCGCCTCGTCGAGGGTGATTGTTTGCGGTGATAGCGTCTTAGGCACCGAGACAAACATTTTGCCGTGTTTCACGTATGGGCCGAAGCGTCCGATAGCCACCGTCACGGTCTCGCCCTCGTAGTCTCCGAGAGTGCGTGGCAGCTCGAATAGCTTTAGAGCCTCCTCGAGTGTTATGTCGCTTACCGACTGTCCCTTCTGCAGCGATGCAAATTGCGGCTTCTCCTCGCTGTCGGTCGATCCGAGCTGCACGAGCGGACCGAAACGTCCGATTTTCACCGACACCTCTTTGCCTGTTTTCGGGTCGGTGCCGAGTACGCGTTCTCCCACCTTGTGCTCGAGGCGCAGGTTGGAAATTTTTTCCACTTCCGGGTGGAACAGTTTATAGAAATTGGCAATCTCGTCGTTCCATTTTGTCTGACCTTCAGCGATATGGTCGAATTTCTCCTCCACGTTGGCAGTGAAGTTGTAGTCCATGATGTCGGGGAAATATTCCATAAGGAAATCGTTGACCACCATACCCACATCTGTCGGGATGAGCTTGTTTTTCTCGTTGCCGTACGACTCTTCCTTCTTCGTTTCTTTGATTTTGCCGTTTTTCAGCTCGAGCAGGCAGATGTCGTGTTTTGTTCCGGTTTTCTCGCCTTTTTCCACGTAGTCGCGGTTCTGTATAGTGGAGATTGTCGGAGCGTAGGTTGAAGGACGTCCGATGCCCAGTTCCTCGAGTTTTTTTACGAGCATCGCCTCGGAGTAGCGTGGCGGCTGCTGCGTGTAGCGCTGTGTGGCGTCGATTTCATCGAGCGCGAGAGTCTCGCCCTTTTTCAGTTCAGGCAGACGAGTGTCCGACTCTGCGTCGTTTGATTCATCGTCGGACGATTCCATGTATACGTGCAGGAAACCGTCGAATTTGATAACCTCGCCCGTAGCCACAAACTTTTCCTGGCGTCCGCCGATGCTGATTTCGGCGGTGGTTTTCTCCAGTTCGGCATCAGCCATCTGAGTGGCGATGGTGCGCTTCCAAATAAGGTCGTAGAGGCGTTTCTCCTGCGCTGTTCCCGAGATTTCGTGGTGTGAGATGTATGTAGGGCGGATAGCCTCGTGAGCCTCCTGAGCGCCCTTTGCCGTGGTGTGGTAGTTGCGCGCCTTGTAGTATTTGTCGCCGAGCGTAGTTGCGATTTCTTCCTTGATAGTGCCGAGAGCAAGCGACGACAGGTTGACACTGTCGGTACGCATATAAGTGATATGTCCGGATTCGTAGAGGCGCTGAGCCACCATCATTGTCTGCGACACGGTGAATCCCAGTTTGCGTGAAGCCTCCTGCTGCAGCGTCGACGTGGTGAACGGGGCTGCCGGCGACTTTTTCAGCGGTTTCACTGTCAGGTCGCTGATGCTGAACGTTGCGTTCTTGCATGATTCGAGAAACTCCATTGCCGCCTCTTTGCTTGGCAGACGCTTGTTGAGCTCAGCGCGAATAGGCTGCGCCGCATTGTCGGTGTGGAGCAAAGCCACCACACGGTAGTATTCCTCAGCCTTGAAATTCTTGATTTCCTTCTCGCGTTCCACAATCAGTCTTACCGCCACGCTCTGCACGCGTCCGGCGGAGAGAGCCGGTTTGATTTTTTTCCAAAGCACAGGCGACAGTTCGAAGCCCACGATGCGGTCGAGCACACGGCGCGCCTGCTGGGCGTTCACACGGTCGATGTCGATGCCGCGCGGTGTCTCGATGGCGTGAAGGATTGCGCTTTTGGTGATTTCGTGAAATACGATGCGTTTTGTCTTTTCCGGCGTCAGACCGAGCACCTCGTACAGGTGCCAAGCGATGGCTTCTCCCTCGCGGTCCTCATCGGAAGCGAGCCAGACCGTGTCTGCCTTTTTCGCTTCAGCCTTCAACTGCTTCACAAGTTCCTTCTTGTCGGCAGGGATTTCATATATGGGTTTGTAGTCGTGCTCCACGTCGATGCTGAAATCCTTCTTTTGAAGGTCGCGGATGTGGCCATAACTTGACATTACTTTGTAGTCGTCTCCCAGAAACTTTTCGATTGTCTTAGCCTTTGCAGGTGACTCGACAATTACTAAATTTTTCGGCATATCAATAATTCTCTCTTGTTTTTGCGCCGCAAAATTAGACAAAAAAAACCACAATGCAACTGATTTCACACCTAAATATATGAAAAAGGGGTCGCCGTATGGTTTCGGCAACCCCTTTTAGATGGTGTTTATGCGTAGTTTATTATGCAAATTTCGAGAAGTCGGTCTTCTGCATGTCGCCCGAAGCGTTAAACTCTTCGTGGAATGCGAAGGCAGCCTTGAGGGTGTGAGGCGTGTGTCCGCCTTTGCTCAGCTTCAAGTAGTCGCGGAGCAACGGACGGTAGGCCGGGTGTGCGCAGTTCTCGATGATGAGTTCGGCGCGCTGCAACGGATCCTTTCCGCGAAGGTCGGCGATACCTTGGTCGGTGATGAGTACAGCCACAGAGTGCTCGCTGTGGTCGATGTGCGACACCATCGGCACGATGTTGCTGATTTTGCCCTCTTTTGTGATTGACGGACAGCTGAAGATAGAGATATAGGCGTTGCGAGTGAAGTCGCCTGAGCCGCCGATACCGTTCATCATCTTGGTGCCCACCACGTGGGTTGAGTTGACGTTGCCGAAGATGTCGGCTTCGAGAGCAGTGTTCATAGAAATCACGCCAAGTCGACGGATAATCTCAGGGTTGTTTGAGATTTCGCCCGGACGGATAAGCACCTTGTCGCGGAAGAAATCAACGTTTTTGAAGAAGCGGTCCATTGTCTCGTCGGAGAATGTGAGCGAGCATGTGCTGCTGAAACGGCATTTGCCTTTCTCCATAAGGTCGAGCACGGCGTCTTGAATCACTTCGGTGTACATGTCGAATTGTGGAATTTCCGGGCTTTCCTCCAAACCGTGGAGCACGGCGTTGGCAATGTTGCCCACACCCGACTGCAACGGCAGGAATTCTTTAGGGATGCGTCCGGCGCGGAGCTCGCCGATGAGGAATTTGCAAACGTTTGCACCGATGCGCATAGTGGTCTCGTCGATAGGCGAGAATCCGTGTACTTTGTCAGTGTTGTAAGTTTTTACGATACCCACGATTTTCGACGGGTCGACTTTCAGCACCGGAGAACCGATGCGGTCGCTTGGCTTATAGATGGGAATCTCGCGGCGGTAAGGCGGGTCGAGCGGCATGTAGATGTCGTGCAGACCGCGGATTTCAGCCGGGATATGCTCATTTAGCTCAATTACAATCTTGTCGGCAAGGTGAGCGAGCGAAGGGATGTTGCCCACACCAGGACCGAGCAGAATTTCGCCGTCGTCGGTCACGTCGCCAGCCTCGATTACCACCATGTCCATCTTGCCGAAGAATCCGTAGCGGAGGTTCTGCGCAAGCTGAGAGAGGTGCATGTCGCAATAGTTGATTTCGTGAGCGTTGAGGCGTGCGCGGGTGTCTTTGCATGACTGATACGGCGTGCGGAAATTCACGGCATCGGCACGTGCAAGCTCGCCGTCGATGTAGTCATTGGTCGAAGCACCTGTAAATACGTTGATTTTGAACGGACGTCCGGCTTCGTGTTCTTTTTTCGCTTTAGCTGCGATTGCAGGAGCGACAAATTTAGGCGTGCCGGCAGCGGTGAAACCAGAGAAACCGACATTGTCGCCGTTGTTCACCAATTCAGCCGCCTGTTCTGCGGTAATAAAAGGAAAAGCCATATCTTTAAGATTAAATGATAATAGTTTTGTTTGTTATTAGTTTCACAAAATTAGACATTAATTTTTATTGCGCAAATATACAGTTGGGAAAATCGGCGGAGGTGGGGCGATTTTTTTAAATGCCGCACTGAAATAAAAAGCGTGCGCGAGCGTTAATATTATGTATGAAGTGCCGGACGGCGACATATTGGACGGTTGTGGTGGCAGTGTTGTGCTCCGTGTTGCTGTCGTGCAGCACGAAGAAAAACACCGCCGGCTCCCGTTTTATGCAGTCGTTCACCACCCGCTACAACGTTTATTTCAACGGAGAGCAGCACTATAAGGAGCAGTTGAAGAAGATGGAGGAGGAATATGAGGACGACTATTCCGACTTCGTCTATGTGCATCCCGCCGAGTCGTTTGCCGACGACAAAGCCACGCATCCGTCGGTGAGTTTCGACCGCACAATCGAGAAGATGCAGAAAGCCATCGCTCTCCATTCCATACAGAAGAAACCGAAGAAGGACCGCAGCAAGATGCGCGACCCGAAATATCGTGATTATCTGAAGCGTAACGAGTACAACCCGTTTCTCCACAATGCGTGGCGGCTTATGGGCGAGGCGCAGTATCTGAAAGGCGACTTCTCCGCGGCGGCGGCTACGTTTATGTATGTGGAGCGCTATTTCCCGTGGCTTCCGAAACTCGTCACAGAGGCGAAGATATGGCAGTTGCGCAGCTACTGCGCGCTGGGATGGACAAACGAGGCTGAGAACGTGTTGTCGCGGCTGAAGCAGGACGAGCTTGTGAACAAGCGGCTGCGCACGATGTACAACACGGCTTATGCCGACTTCCTCGTGAAGACGCGCCAATACGACAAGGCGGCGCCTGTGCTGCTTGCGGCGTACAAAGACACTGGCGGCGCACAGAAGACGCGTCTGGCATTTTTGCTCGGTCAGGTTTATGAGGCCAATGGCGACAAGGCTGCCGCCTACCGTATGTTCAAGTCGGTGGCAGGAGCGTCGAGCGCCACCTACCGCACGCAGTTCAACGCCCGCATCAAGCAGAGCGAGGTCTACACCGGACAGAACATCAATTCAGAGGTAAGGTCGTTGCAGCGCATGGCGCGGTTGGACCGCAACAAAGAATACCTCGACCAGATATACTATGCCATAGGCAATCTCTACCTGTCGCGCCGCGACACGGCAAACGCCATAAAAAACTATGTGCTTGCCAATGAGAAAAGCACGCGCAACGGCATCGACAAGGCTATAAACCAGATTACGCTCGGCGGACTCTATTTCGACCGCTATGAATATGACAAGGCGCAGCCTTGCTATTCTGAGGGCGTGGCGCAGCTGCCGGAGGACTATCAGAACTATGCGATGTTGAAGAAGCGCAGCGACGTGCTCGACGAACTGGCTGTCTACTCGCAGAATGTCACGCTGCAGGATTCGTTGCTGGCGCTTTCAAAACTGTCGCCGGAGGAGCAGAAGAAGGTGGCTGACCGATTGGTGAAAGAGTTGAAAGACAAGGAGAAGAAAGCTGCTGAGGAGGCTGCGCTGCAGGCGCTTGCGTCGCGGCCCGACGCTGCCGGAAGCCAGCTGAAGAGCAACACGCAGAACTATACGCTCAACACCGACAAGTCGTGGTATTTCTACAACACCGCCACTAAAAATGCCGGAAAGACGGAATTCCAGCGCCGATGGGGCAGCCGTAAGCTGGAAGACGACTGGCGCCGCGCCAACAAGACCACTTTCTCCGTCAGCGACTTCAACTCGGAGGTTGACTATGGCGACGACGACAAGCAGAAAGAGATGGTCGACTCGCTCGGCAATCCGCTAAGCGACGAGGAGATTGCCGCCCGCAAGAAAAACGAGGAGCAGCTGGCGCATGAGCAGGATCCGCACTTCCCGGAATACTATCTGGTGCAGATTCCAAAAACGGAGGAGGAAATACAGAACTCTCACAACATCGTGCAGGAGGGACTGTTTAATATGGGCATAATCCTGAAGGACAAACTTGAGGATGTGAATGCCGCCGAAGCCGCGTTCAACGAGCTGCTGACCCGCTATCCCGACAATGTGTATCGCCTTGACATATATTATAATATGTATCTGATGTATGTGCGCTACGGATATGCAGACAAGGCAGAGGCATGCCGGCAGAAGATTCTTGCCGACTTTGCCGACACGAAATATGGTATGGCTCTCGCCGACCCGAATTATATCGAAAACCTGCGCAACATGGAGAGCGAGCAGGAGCGGATGTATGAGAAGACGTATGCCGACTATCTTGCAAACCGCAACGCAGCGGTGCATGAGGGGTATCAGGGGATTATGAACCGATATCCGTTGTCGAAAATTATGCCTAAGTTCATGCTTCTCGACGCACTCTCCTACCTCTCGGAGAAGAAATACGACCGTTTCCAGGAAACGCTCAAGGAATTGCTTGTGCGCTATCCCGACACCGACATCACACCGCTCGCCTCGTCGATTCTGAAGGATCTTGCCAAAGGCAGAAAACCGAATTCGGGAGCCGGAGGCAACGTGCGTGGCATGATTTGGTCGATACGGCTCACAAACGACACTGCGGCGGTCAACTCCACGACGGAGTATACGCCGTTTGACACGTCGCGCGAGGGTCCGCACATCTGCCTGCTCACGTATCCTGTCGACAGCGTGTCGTCAAACCGTCTGCTCTTCGACGTGGCACGCCACAACTTCTCGAACTATGCTGTGCGCGATTTCGACATCGACCGTCAGACGTATGGACAACTCGGAATAATCATAATCAAGGGATTCACCAGCTACGCCGACCTTGAGGACTACAGCCGTCAACTGTTTGCCGACCGTCAGGTTGTCATTCCTCGTCAGGTGCGCCCTGTGTTTATCAGTGAAAAGAATTTCGACCTGCTGCTCAAGGAGGGACGCTCGTTCTCCGACTACTTCCTCTTCCTTCAGGAGCAGAGCGACGATGCTGTGGAGGCACCGCTGATGGAGTGAAAAAAACGACAAGAATATGGACTATTTGCCTACCGACCCCGCAATACTTGTGTCAACAATCAATATGCTGCTGCGCGACGAGGAGTTTGACTCGCTCGAACAGATCTGCTATGCCTACAACCGCGACCCGGAGCAGCTGAAGGCGTATCTTCTCAGCCATGGCTACGTCTACAGCGTGGAGCAGCGTCAGATGCGTCCGGAGGGTTACGACCGATGATTACGCGCGCCGGTATCGAGACCGCCTATTGCTTCCTGCACCAGAAGGAGCGTGTCTATGCCCATTCGACAATGGACTGGCAGCGCGACGACATCGAGTATGCCATTTCCTCGTTTGCCGACGACATGAATCCTGAGCTGTATTCCTTGCTGGCAGACGGCCGCACAGACTTTCTGCGTTCGCACGCCACGTTTCATGCCGATATGCTCCACGCTCTCGACATCCTTGAAAAGATGCTCTGAACGATGATTCTTTTGAGGAAAATCAGTAACTTTGCCGTATGAAGTATTGGATGATAAAGGACGGAAATAGCGAAGGCCCGTTCAGCCTTGAGGAATTGACCGCGCATGGACTTGCGGCGGAAACGAAGGTGTGGCGCCAAGGGCTGCCGCAATGGACAGAGGCAAGACTCGTGCCTGAGTTCGCGCAAATCTTTGGTGTAAAGGTCGTTGAGAAGCATCGGGCGGCTGATGACGCCGTGCGCCATTGCCCCACACATCTGCGTGCCGCTGTTGTCACGACGGTAATCATCGCTTTGTCGTTTTTCAATGTGTTCGCACCCCTCTCGCTGCTCGGCAGTCCGTTTTTCTATCTGTTGCTTCCGCTGTCGTGGCTGTCGATACGCTCAGCCGTTACTGCACGCCGCATGCTGCGCGCCGGCAACATTGAGGCGGCGATGAAACGCACCGACCGCACCGTGCTTCTCATCACGCTCAACGCAGTGGTCGCCATCACTCTTTTTCCGTTCCACGTCGTGGCGGAGATATTCTGGTAAGTAAGTCATTTAAATTGATTATTTAGTCGCTTCGTGTTTGTATTTTTCGTGGTAAGTGATTAACTTTACACTGACAAAAATCTGAATACGATGGACATAACGCTTCCGAAACGAATAGACGGGCAGCAGCCGGCGACGCTCAACGGGCGCCAGCAAATCACAGTGGTCGGAGCCAACGGCTCTGGCAAGACACGCTTCGTCAACCGGATGATTGCCGACCTTGGCAACCGTGCATTCACAATTTCCGCTCTCAAAGCCTTGTATCCGATAAAAGACGGCGACATACAGGCGCAGTCGGTCACAACGTTCTATCAGCAGGCGCTGCAGTCGGTGCAGTTTGTGAAACCCGTAGCCGAGACAGAGTTTGAGATGCTGCTGTTTATGCTGCTCAACGATGAGATGAACGATATGTTCACCTACAAGATGAATCGTATCGGCGCAGCCGCCGACATCCCGTTGCCGCGCACGAAAATCGATGCCGTTGTGAAACTGTGGAAGGAAGTGTTTCCGAAAAACGATGTGCAGAGGTCGGGCGGTAAAATCAAGTTTACCAACCGTCTTGGCGACAATGCCTTCAATCCCCGCCAGCTGTCGGCGGGCGAGAAAGCCGTGTTCTTCTATATCGGCGCGACGCTGTATGCTCCGAAGGGCAGCGTGATTTTTGTTGACTCGCCTACGCTTTTCCTGCACCGCAGCATCACGCAAAGCCTTTGGACAACTATCGAGGGACACCGCCCCGACTGCACGTTTGTCTACATGACCCACGACATCGAGTTTCCTACGTCGCGCACCGACAACGTCACGGTGTGGGTGAGAGGATGCAACATCCAGGCGGAAACGTGGGACTATGAGATAATCCGTCCGCACGAGTCGCTGAGCGACCAGCTGATAATCGACCTTATGGGCAGCCGCAAACCGGTGCTTTTTGTGGAGGGCGACAGCACCCACAGCCTTGATTTCAGGCTGTATTCGCTGATTTTCCCGGAGTACACGGTGAAGCCGATGGGAAGCTGCAACAAGGTGATAGAAACGGTGCGCTCCGTCAACGACATTCAAGGCTTCCATCATCTTGACTCGCGCGGCATCGTTGATCGCGACCGGCGCAACGCCAATGAGGTTGACTATCTGCGTCAGAAGAAGATTTATGTGCCGGATGTGGCTGAGATTGAGAATATAATGATGCTTGAGGGGGTGATACGCACTGTGGCGCGAGTGCACGGGAAGGATGATGTGAAGGCCTTTTCGCATGTGCGTGGCAACATCCTCAAACTCTTCAAGGCAGAACTGCGGCAGCAGGCGTTGATGCACACCCGGCATCAAGTGAAACGCACCATCGAGGTGGTCGTTGACCGCCGTTTTCAGAACATCAACGCCCTTGAGGACCATCTCGACCATCTTGGACAGGAGATACGTCCGCGCGCAATCTATGAGGGACTGTGCCGCGACTTCAACCGCTATGTCCAGGAGGGCGACTACCGCAGCGTGTTGCGTGTCTACAACCAGAAAACGATGCTTGTGCAGAGCAACGTGGCGCAGCTGTGCGGCTGCCAGAACAAGGATGAATATATCAAATCGATATTCACCATCCTTCAGCGCGACAATGCCGACTCCGCCGCCATCCGCGCCGCCATCAAGCAGTGTCTCGAGATTGATTAGGCGGCCGTATAGGCTGCCAACGGAAAGATAAAAGAATTTAATGAAAGAAACAATACAGAAGAAAATACTGTTCCTGCATGGATTTTTTGCCACGGGAAGTTGTGCGATGGCAAAGGCGTTGCGGGAGGCTTTCGAGGGGTCGGCAGTTGTGCTGACACCCGACCTGCCGTTGCATCCCAAGGAGGCACTGAAGGAGATTCGCTCAATCATCGACCGGGAGCATCCCGACTTGCTTCTTGGCAACAGCTGCGGAGCATTCCTTGCCCAGATGCTTGCCCCTGTGGTGGGCATACCGGCCTTGCTTGGCAATCCTCATTTCAAGATGACCGAATTTTTGAAGCAGCGCGTCGGTGAGCACGAATACAAGGCGCCGCGCATTGACGGCAATCAGCGGCTGGTCATTGACGAGGCGTTGATTGAGGAGTTTGCCGAATTGGAAGCCATACAATTTGATTGCTGCAACCCATATTACAAAGACCGCGTATGGGGACTTTTTGGCGAGCACGACAGCATCGCCCATTTCTGCCCGTTGTTTATGGAACACTACAGCAATGTGTTCCGTTTCCCGGGCGGCCACACACCAACAGAGCAGGAGGTGAAGGCATGGTACGCACCGCTTGCCCAAAAGATGCTTATGGACTGTCCGGTAAAAGAATATCGGTATTTTCAGCACTTCAAGGGCGGAAAGTATAAGTTTTTCCATTCCGCCTTTGATTCAGAGACGTTGGAACGCATGGTGGTTTATCAAGCCTTGTATGGACAGAAGGCATATTGGGTGCGCCCTGAAAAGATGTTTTTCGGGAAGGTTACAAGAGACGGTCGAACTTTCAATCGTTTCACAGAGGTGGATATGTGAAAAAGGGAACGGGTATGAACACATTGCGCACCTCCCTGCGATATATTCTCGGCATCATTTATTCTTACCGACAACACGCCAAGCCTATGGGAAAATGTTTTGCAACATAATTAACTAAAATTAACGGGGGGGGGTAATTATTGTGTTCTTGTTTGTTAATTTTGCAGATTCGAAAAACAAATTGCAAAAACATGAAGAGTCCCCAAAACATGAAGAGTCCCCAAAACATGAAGAGTCCCAAAATCATGAAGAATCCATGGTTAAACATTTCACTTAGCGACACTGTCGCCGATTGCGACAAGTCAGTAATCAACAGCCTGACGACTGCTGTTAAATCAAAGATTGTGCTTGACACACTTCCTGAACCATATCACGGCGATCCTGAGGCTAAGGTCTATCTGCTTAATGGCAATCCTGGACATAGCGAAAAAGATTTGACTTTTGTGGGCTGCGGCAACGCGATTCAGGCGGCGTCAGTGCTGCCAAACGGTAAGAATGCTTTCTCCAACATTTATGAGAAAGAGATTTGTGAGGAGTTGTGGCATATCAACAAGGAGTTCATTTGGCTGCGTGATCCAGAAACAGTTGTGAATGCGATAGGCGAGTCCCATCTAGGCTATAAATGGTGGAAAGACCGCGTGCGAAAATTGAAGAAAGCATGCGGATGCGAGATTTCAGAGAAAGTTTTCTGTATAGAATGTTTCCCGTACCACACTAAACACAAAATGGCGTTCGACTTGCCGTCTGGCAAGTATGTCGACGATTTTATTTATAGCGCGATGGAAGAGGAGAAAGTCATAGTGCTTATGCGAAGTCGGAGAGAATGGTTTGCAAGAATCAAAGGTCTGGAGAATTACAGCAATCTGATTTTGCTCAACAGCTGCCAGAACGTCTCGCTGTCGCCTGGAAATATGACAAAGTCAGACTGGGAAAAACTTGTGAAGACGCTGAAATAAAAAAACGACAAAAATGTTTATGAAAGACCATCGTTTCGTTTGTCGAAGCGATAGCATTAGTTTATAAGCAAAAAAGTGAAAATATAAACGAATAGAAAGGCTTGGAAAAGATGGCGTGAGGAAAAGAGTTCTTGCGCCATCTTGCAGGCTGTTAAAATAAACTAAAGTATATATCATGGAAAAAAGGGATGTAGTGGTGTACAGTGAGGACTATAAGAAACTTGTTGATGCAGCCGCACTTAAAGACAAATATTACGAGATTGACGAACGTGTCGAGGAAATTTGCAAAGAGGCATTCAAAGGTTGCGACAAGTTGGAAGAGATTGTCATGCCAAAGAAATTAAAAAAAATTGATAGCGAGGCTTTCCAGGGTTGCAGCAGCTTGACCAAACTTACATTGCCTGACAGCGTGATGAGCATCGGGAAAGGAGCTTTCTGCGGTTGCTCTGGCTTGACCGAACTGACATTGTCCAACAGCTTGGTGAGCATCGGGGGTAATGCTTTCAGATGGTGCAGTGAATTGACCGAGCTGACATTGCCTAACAGCGTGACGAGCATCGGGTATGCTGCTTTCGGTGGTTGCAGCGGCTTGGAAAAGATTACAGTAGACGGTGGAAACAAACGCTATGACTCCCGGGATAATTGCAATTCAATAATTGATACAGAAACCAACACATTGATTGTTGGATGCAAAAACAGTGTCATCCCTAACGGTGTGACGAGCATCGGGGATTCTGCTTTCGGCTGGTGCAGTGAATTGACCGAACTGGTATTGCCGAACAGCGTGACGCGCATCGGGGATTCTGCTTTCGAATATTGCAGCGGCTTGACCGAACTGACATTGCCGAACAGCGTGGCGAGCATTGGGGATTCTGCTTTCTATGTTTGCAGCGGTTTGGAAAAGATTACAGTAGAGAGCGGAAACAGTTGCTATGACTCCCGTGATAATTGCAATTCAATAATTGATAAGAAAACCAACACATTGATTGTTGGATGCAAAAACAGTATCATACCGAACAGCGTGACGCGCATCGGGGATTCTGCTTTCGAATATTGCAGCGGCTTGACCGAACTGACATTGCCGAACAGCGTGGCGAGCATCGGGGATTCTGCTTTCGAATATTGCAGCGGCTTGACCAAGCTGACATTGCCAAACAGCATTACGAGCATCGGGTATTCTGCTTTCTATGGTTGCAGTGGCTTGACCGAACTTACATTGCCGAACAGCGTGACGAGCATCGGGGATTCTGCTTTCTATGTTTGCAGAGGCTTGGAAAAGATTACAGTAGAGAGCGGAAACAGTTGCTATGACTCCCGTGATAATTGCAATTCAATAATTGATAAGAAAACCAACACATTGATTGTTGGATGCAAAAACAGTATCATACCGAACAGCGTGACTAGCATCGGAAGTGGTGCTTTCGCATATTGCAGCGGCTTGACCGAGCTAACATTGCCGAACAGCGTGACGAGCATCGGATATGCTGCTTTCCGGGGTTGCTCTGGTTTGACCGAGCTAACATTGCCTAACAGTGTGACAAGCATTGGAGAAAGAGCTTTCGAGGGTTGCACAGGCTTGACCGAACTGACATTGCCCAACAGCGTGAAGAGCATTGGGGATGGTGCTTTCGCATATTGCAGCGGCATGACCGAACTGACATTGCCGAACAGCGTGACGAGCATCGGAGATGGTGCTTTCGGAGATTGCAGCGGCTTATCGAAGATAACATCGTTGGCTGAAATTCCGCCAGTGTGTGGCTCCGGAGTGTTTGACAGAGTCAATAAAACTAACTGCGAATTGATTGTTCCAGTTATATCTGTCATCGCCTATAAGCAGGCGGAAGTCTGGAATGAATTCAGCAACATAAGGGGCTTTGTAGGAGAGAAAAAGTGAAAATATAAACGAATAGAAAGGCTTGGAAAAGATGGCGTGAGGAAAAGAGTTCTTGCGCCATCTTGCAGGCTGTTAAAATAAACTAAAGTATATATCATGGAAAAAAGGGATGTAGTGGTGTACAGTGAGGACTATAAGAAACTTGTTGATGCAGCCGCACTTAAAGACAAATATTACGAGATTGACGAACGTGTCGAGGAAATTTGCAAAGAGGCATTCAAAGGTTGCGACAAGTTGGAAGAGATTGTCATGCCAAAGAAATTAAAAAAAATTGATAGCGAGGCTTTCTGTGGTTGCAGCGGTTTGACCGAACTGACATTGCCCAACAGCGTGAAGAGCATTGGGGATGGTGCTTTCGCAGATTGCAGCGGCTTGGAAAAGATTACAGTAGAGAGTGGAAACAGTCGCTATGACTCCCGTGATAATTGCAATTCAATAATTGATAAGAAAACCAACACATTGATTGCAGGATGCAAAAACAGTGTCATACCGAACAGCGTGGCGAGAATCGATGGTCTTGCTTTCTGTGGTTGCAGCGGTTTGACCGAACTGACATTGCCCAACAGCGTGAAGAGCATTGGGGATGGTGCTTTCGCAGATTG
>OOBJ01000253.1_pt1 | contig 48322 bp, 30 predicted proteins | sample 1671331 | NCBI WGS metagenome assembly OOBJ01 (sample SAMN06348145, study PRJEB24527) | human gut metagenome | biome: human gut; feature: ankylosing spondylitis patient; material: feces | host: Homo sapiens | place: China | collected 2015-10 | reverse complement strand
AAACTATTGCAGTAAAGGAGTAAGAAAAGTGTGAAGTAAATTTAGGCATAGTCAGCCATCCCACTGCCGACGCCGCATACCGGCCGTTCGGCACTCCAAAACGGCACGTATCGACATGCAAAACGTGCCGTTTTGCAGCCTGAAACGGCACGTTTCGGAAGGCAGCAGACCTAACGCCGCAACCCCCTGCCATCCAATCGGTTAGCCCATTCAGCCGCGAACCACGGCCGGAGCACAGAGACATTGACGCCAACCGCCAGCAAAAGCCACAGCCAAACAAGCCCTGTTGCCATACAGTCAGGCCGCCGCCAGTGGCCAACGTCCCCAGGCCAAGCAGAGAAAATGCAGCTGCCGAGACACAGCCAACATGACCGAAGCGCCATGGAAGCACAATAAAAATATCGGAACAAACACCGGTCAGGCCTTTGAGCGGTTTTGGTTTCACACCAACGCAGCCCAACCAGTGCCACAATGGCCCGGCGGCCTGTGGCATACACCAATTTAACCATCTGACAGGATGCGCATAAAGACAGGGGCAAATGCTTAATATTTCCCAATTTATTTTGCGCTTTTACGTATTTACATTACCTTTGCAAAGGATTGACATCCGCCTGACAGACAGCCAAAACCGCCAAACAGGCCATGCCAAACGCCATAGCCGCCACGCCGGCGCCTAATGGTGCGCGAAGCGCAGGCATGGCAGAAGCAAGCGCCGGAGCGTCATGTTGGCATCATGTTTGCATGAGATGATATTATAATCACTTTTATAAATATTAATGGAACAAACAAAGCAATTAGTCCAAACCATCACCAAGGGAATACAAGAGAAAAAAGGAAAAGACATAGTAATAGCCGACCTCAGCAGCATCGAAGGCGCAATATGCCGATACTTCGTGATATGCCAAGGCTCATCGCCATCGCAGGTGGAGGCAATAACCGAATCGATAGGCGACGTGGTGAGCACTGAGGCAGGCGAGAAGCCTACCAAGGTGGTGGGGCTGAACAACGCCCAGTGGGTGGCGATGGACTACAGCGACGTGCTCGTGCATATATTCCTGCCCGACACACGCCAGTACTACAACCTGGAAAACCTGTGGGAAGACGCCATCCTGACAAAGATTCCAAACGAAGAATGAAAGACAACATGGACAACAAACAGAATAACCCGAAGATGAACATGCCCAAGTTCAACATGAACTGGATATACGGCATGGTCATCGTGGCCCTGCTCCTGATGTGGTTCTCGGGCGGAGGCCAGAAGTCGAGCGTGCAGACCGAAACGTCATACTCGCAATTCAAGGCGATGGTGATGAAGGGCTACGCATCGAAGATAGTGGTAAACAAAGAGAAGAACACGCTGCTGATGTACGTGAAGCCCGAGCACATACGCGACGTTTTCGGCAAAGGGGTGCAGCAGACAGGCAAAGACCCCGCCGTCACCGTTGAGTTCGGGTCGGTCGACCAGGTTGAGGAATTCATCAACCAAGCCCGCGACCTGAAGAAGTTCAGCGGCGACTACAGCTACGAGAACCAAAAAGACAACGAGCTGTTCACCATACTCCTGCAATTGCTGCCGTTCATATTCTTCATCGCCATCTGGATTTACTTCATGCGGCGGATGAGCGGCGGTGCCGGAGGGTCGGGCGCCGGAGGTGTGTTCAACGTAGGCAAGAGCAAGGCAAAGATGTACGAAAAGGGCGGCGAGATAAGCGTCACGTTCAAAGACGTGGCCGGCCAAGCCGGCGCAAAGCAGGAGGTGCAGGAGATTGTCGACTTCCTGAAGAACCCGAAGAAATACACCGAGCTGGGCGGAAAGATTCCGAAGGGAGCTTTGCTGGTAGGCCCTCCGGGCACAGGCAAGACGCTCCTGGCCAAGGCAGTGGCCGGAGAGGCGGGCGTCCCGTTCTTCTCCATGAGCGGCTCCGACTTCGTCGAGATGTTCGTCGGCGTGGGCGCCAGCCGCGTGCGCGACCTGTTCCGCCAGGCCAAGGAGAAATCGCCGTGCATCATCTTCATCGACGAGATTGACGCCGTGGGCCGCGCCCGCAGCAAAAACCCGGCCATGGGTGGCAACGACGAGCGCGAGAACACGCTCAACGCCCTGCTCACCGAGATGGACGGCTTCGGCACCAACAGCGGCGTAATCATACTCGCCGCCACCAACAGGGCCGACATGCTAGACTCAGCACTGCTCCGCGCCGGCCGCTTCGACCGCCAGATACATGTAGACCTGCCCGACCTCAACGAGCGCAAGGCAGTGTTCAAGGTGCACCTGCGCCCGGTGAAGACCGACGACACCGTAGACATCGACTTCCTGGCACGCCAGACCCCGGGCTTCTCGGGGGCCGACATTGCCAACGTGTGCAACGAGGCCGCGCTGATAGCCGCGCGCCACAACAGCCACGCCGTGGGCAAGCAAGACTTCCTCGACGCCGTTGACCGCATCATAGGCGGTCTCGAGAAGAAGACAAAGATAATGACCGACAAGGAAAAGGAGACCATTGCCATCCACGAGGCCGGCCATGCCACCGTGTCGTGGTTTACCGAACACGCCAACCCGCTGGTCAAGGTGAGCATCGTGCCGCGCGGACGCGCGCTCGGCGCCGCATGGTACCTGCCCGAAGAGCGGGCCATCACGACAAAGGAGGAAATGCTCGACGAGATGTGCGCCACGCTCGGCGGACGCGCCGCCGAAGAGCTGTTCACGGGCCACATATCCACCGGAGCGATGAACGACCTGGAGCGGGTGACCAAGAGCGCCTACGGCATGATTGCCTATGCGGGCATGAGCGACAAGCTGCCAAACGTTTGCTTCTACAACAATTCGGAATACAACTTCCAGCGGCCTTACTCTGAGACCACGGCGAAAGTGATGGACGACGAGGTGCTGAAGATGATTAACGGGCAGTATGAGCGCGCCAAGCAGATACTGACCGAGCACAAGGAAGGCCACGCAAGCCTTGCCCGGCTGCTCATGGAGCGCGAGGTGATATTCGCCGAAGACGTTGAAAAGATATTCGGCAAGCGCCCATGGGCCAGCCGAGCCGAAGAACTGCTCGAGGCACAGCAGCGGGCCGAGGCCGAAGCCATGGCCGAACACCGCGCCAAGGAGCTCGAGGCACAGGGCAAGACACTCGGCGAACCGGCCACCGACACACAGGGCGACGCCGGCGAGGCCGACGCACAGAATCCGGGCGAGGGCGCAAACGATGGTGCCACAGCAGAGAAAGAAGATAAAAACGAAATCAAATGAGCAACTTCATAGTAAGGACAATAACGGGGATATTCTTTGTGGCCGCCATAGTGGTGAGCTTCATCGACCCCACGGCCATGGCCCTGCTGTTCGCCCTGGTGACGGGGCTGACCGTGTGGGAGTTCACGGGGCTGGTCAACCAGCGCGACGGCGTAGACACCAACCGCATGATATGCACCGTGGCCGGGGTATATTTCTTCCTGGCCATGATAGGCTTCTGCAGCGAGCTGACGCCGTCGGCCGTGTTCATTCCCTACCTGATAACCATCATCTACCTGTTCGTGGCCGAGCTCTACGCCAAGAACCCCGACCCCATCAGCACATGGGCACACACCATGATGAGCCAGCTCTACATCGCCCTGCCCTTCTCGATGCTCGGCGTGCTGGCTTTCCGGGCCACGCCAGTGGGCACTGAATATGTGTCGACCATACCGCTGAGCGTCTTCGTCTTCCTGTGGATCAACGACACCGGGGCCTATTGCTGCGGCTCGCTGCTTGGCCGCCACAAGCTGTTTCCACGCATCAGCCCGGGCAAGAGCTGGGAGGGCAGCATCGGCGGAGCCGTGTTTGTGGCCGCCGCAGCCTTGCTGATATGGCATGTCACCGAGCTCTACGGCTTCAACGAACTGCAGCTCAGCGCGCTGCAATGGGTGGGCCTGGGGCTCACGGTGACCGTGTTCGGCACATGGGGCGACTTGGTTGAAAGCCTGTTCAAGCGCACGCTTGGCATCAAGGACAGCGGCAAGATACTGCCGGGCCACGGCGGCATGCTCGACAGGTTCGACTCGTCGCTGCTCGCCCTGCCCGCCGCAGTGATATACCTCTACACCCTCACACTGTTCTAAAGCCACAAGCATACACACAAATACACTTTGGCCCAACCGGCATTTGCCGGTTGGGCCAAAGTGTATTGCATGATCCGAAACACCGCATTGGCGCAAAGAGCCACCGGCAGCCGCAAACGCGGCATGAGCCGACGCCCTAAGCAAGACGGCTACCCACGCCCCCTGCCCTTAAGCAGGCCCACCATGATGCGCGCGGCATTGTCGGGGGCGCCTGCCTCGCCCAGCCTCCTGCCCACCTCGGCATAGCCGTCGAGCATGGCCTGGCGGCCACTTCCGCCGGGCAGAATCTTGCTCAGCTCGGCACGTATGTTGCCAACCGAGAAGGTGTCGGCCACCAACTCCGGCACCACTTCGCAGCCGGCAATGAGGTTGACAAGCGAGATGTACCTCACCTTAAGTATATGGCGGCGCAAGAAAGATATGACTTTCGGTATCGGGGTCTCGTAGCACACCACCTGCGGAACGCCGAAGAGCGCGGTCTCGAGCGTGGCCGTGCCACTGGTGACGAGCGCCGCCGAAGCATGGGCAAGCAGCGGATAGGTCATGCCGCGCACCACCTCAACACCCGTGCCCGCCACAAACGGCTCATAATAGGCCGGCTCTATGCCCGGGGCACCGGCCAACACAGGCTGGTAAGCGGGAAAAGCCTTCACGGCTTCTATCATTGCCGGCAAGTTGTCTTTAATCTCCTGCCTGCGCGAACCGGCCAGCAAGGCAATCACAGGCCGCCCGTAGTCGGCAAAGCTGCCGTCGTAGGCCGCCTTGAACGAGGCCACCTCGTCGGCCGTTGGGTTGCCCACATAATGCACGGGATAGTGATGGCGGCCCTCATAGAAATCGGTCTCGAAGGGCAGTATGCAGAACATCTCCGTCACATCGCGCTTTATGTTTTTGATGCGATACTCCTTCCAAGCCCATATTTTCGGCGAAATATAATAATAAACAGGCAATCCCAGCTCTGCCCTCACATACTTGGCAATGCCGAGGTTGAAGCCCGGATAGTCGACAAGAATCACCGCGTCGGGGCCCCACCCGGCTATGTCACGCTTGCACGAGCGCATGTTGGCAAGTATGGTCGGCAAGTGCAGCAGCACAGGAACAAACCCCATGTAAGCCAGTTCGCGGTAGTGGCGCACCCGGGTGCCGCCTACAGCCGCCATCAGGTCGCCGCCGAAAAACCTGAAACTGGCCTCGGCATCCTCGCGCCGCAACGCCTCCATCAGTTTGGAAGCATGCAGGTCGCCACTTGCCTCGCCCGCTATGATATAGTATTTCATTCGAAATCCCAGCTTTGCATTTGTCTTAACATTTCGTAATCGGTCACATCCACCGTGGTAGGCGTTATGGCCACGTATCCGTGGGTCAGCGCCCAGTTGTCGGTGTCTGTTGCCTCCGGTTCGTCGTTAGTATACTCGCCAACCATCCAAAAATAGTCGTAACCCCTGGGATGATGGCAGCGAACAACCTCATTTCCCCACGTTCCCCTTGCCATTCGGCACACCTTGACTCCCGAGAAACGCTCTACAACAGGGAAATTCACATTCAGGCACACGCCCTTGGGAAGTCCTTCGTCAAGCAATTTCTTTGTAATCATTTTTACAAGTGGTTCAAGTGGCCTGAAGTCGGCATCGTCGCTATGGTCGCAAATAGAAAAAGCCACAGACGGGATATACTTCATGCACCCCTCCATGGTGACGCCCATAGTGCCTGAGTAATGCGAGTTGACAGAGGCGTTGTCGCCGTGGTTGATGCCACCAATCACCAAGTCGGGCCTCCTGCCGCCGCAAAGCTCGCTCAAAGCCAGCTTAACGCAGTCGACAGGGGTGCCGTTGCACGACCACACCTCCACACCCTCCCACTTGCGGCGCAGCTTGAGCCGCAAAGGGGTGGTGGCAGAGAAAGCACACGAAAAGCCGCTTCGGGCCGCTTCTGGGGCACATACCAGCAGGTCGCCGAAACCACCCACCATGTCGATGAGCGAGCGAAGGCCCTTGGCGTGGTAACCGTCATCGTTTGAAATTAGTATTAAAGGTTTCTTATTTTCCATAAATATCCTCTTAATTCGGATGCAAAAATACGAAAAAAGGTTCATTAATGGCTTTTTCTCGCATAAAATATGTAACTTTGCAAACCAAATACGCAAGCATACTACGGTTTGACAGAATTTCGAAAATGGGAAAGATAATCGCATTAGCAAACCAAAAAGGCGGTGTGGGCAAGACCACCACTACCATCAATCTGGCGGCTTCGCTCGCCACACTCGAAAAGAACGTCTTAGTTGTCGACGCCGACCCGCAGGCCAACGCTTCCAGCGGCTTGGGCGTAGACATTAAGCAAGTGGATTGCTCGCTATATGAATGCATAATAGACCATGCCGACGTACGCGACGCGATATACACGACCGACATCGACGGGCTGGACATAATACCCAGCCATATCGACCTTGTGGGCGCAGAAATTGAAATGCTCAACCTTGCCAACCGCGAGAAAGTGCTCAAGAATCTGCTCGACCCCATACGCAGCGACTACGACTACATACTCATCGACTGCAGCCCCTCGCTGGGCCTCATAACCGTCAACTCGCTCACGGCAGCCGACTCTGTCATCATACCGGTGCAGTGTGAGTACTTCGCCCTCGAAGGAATCAGCAAGCTGCTCAACACCATCAAGATCATAAAGAACAAGCTGAACACAAGGCTCGAGATTGAAGGCTTCCTGCTGACAATGTACGACTCGAGGCTCAGGCTGGCCAACCAGATATACGACGAGGTGAAACGCCACTTCCAGGAACTGGTGTTCAAGACCGTGATACAGCGCAACGTGAAACTGAGCGAGAGCCCGAGCCACGGCCTGCCGGTGATACTCTACGACGCAGACTCTACCGGCAGCAAGAACCACCTGGCACTGGCAAAGGAAATAATCAACAAGAACAGCAAAGACGAAGAGCATCAATAACGATGGCAGTACACAAGAAATACGACAGGAACGTCCTCGGGCGCGGGCTCGACGACATTGGCAACGGCCGCGGGCTCGATGCTCTGATCGACACGGGCAGCGTGAGCACGCAAGGCTCATCAAACCTGAGTGAGATTGAACTGAGCCACATTGAGCCCAATCCCAACCAGCCACGGCGCGAATTCGACGAAGAGGCGCTGCAGGAACTGGCTGCCAGCATACGCGAAATCGGAATAATCCAGCCTATAACGCTGCGCAAGGTGGCCGACGAACGCTACCAGATCATTGCCGGCGAAAGGCGGTGGAGAGCGTCGCAGCTGGCCGGCATGCGCACCATCCCGGCCTACATACGCACCGTAGAGGACGAGAACGTGATGGAAATGGCCCTCATCGAGAACATACAGCGTGAGGACCTCAACGCCATAGAGATTGCTTTGGCATACGAACACTTGGCCGAGACCACCGGAATGACGCAAGAGCGCATATCCGAACGAGTGGGCAAAAGCCGTGCTGCGGTAACCAACTACATGCGCCTGCTCAAGCTTCCGGCCCAAGTGCAGATGGCCCTGAAGAACAAGGAGATTGACATGGGCCACGCACGGGCGCTGCTCGCGCTCGACAGCCCGAGCATACAGATAAAGCTTTTCAAGGAAATCCAAAAGAACGGATACTCTGTGCGCAAGGTCGAAGAAATGGTGCAAATGCTCAAGAACGGCGACGACGTGCAACTGGCAAAGAAAAAAATCTCTGCAAGAAACACCCTGCCGGAGGAGTTCGAGGTGCTCAAAAGCCGGCTGTCCGACTTCTTCCACACCAAGGTACAGATGACATGCTCACCCAAGGGCAAGGGCAAGATAAGCATACAGTTTGCCAACGAAGAAGACCTTGAGCGCATTATGAACGCTCTCGACAATCTGAAAACAGATAACCAGGCCTGAAGTTGAGACGGACAATCATGATATCCGCTATGCGCATCGCAGCCATTTGCATGATAATGGCAGCACAAGCGCAGCCTGTGGTTGCACAAGCAGTGGCACCGGTGGCAACTGCCGAGGCAACAGCCACGGCAGACTCCGTGGCCAAAGCCCGCGGCGCCACCGACTCCGTTGCCGTATACAGCGACTCTATATCCATACGGATAAACCAAGCCAAGGCCACGACAGACTCCATAGCCCAAAGCATCGAGAAGGCACTGGCGGCGGGAGCCACCACCCTTGCCAACGACACGAGAATGGCTATCGGGGGCGAGTTGCCGGCAGAAGCGCTGGTCAACGCCCCTGCAAAGCGCGACTGGGCCACATGGCGGCCCAATCCCCAACGGGCACTGTGGCTTGCCCTTGTAATCCCCGGAGGCGGCCAGATATACAACCGAAAGTACTGGAAGCTGCCAATAATATACGGGGGATTCATGGGATGCCTCTATGCCATGAACTGGAACAACATGATGTACAAAGACTACTCGCAGGCTTACCTCGACATCATGGACAGCGACCCGACCACGCAGAGCTACAACCAGTTTCTGCATCTGGGCCAACACATAGACAGCTCCAACGAGGAGAGATACAAGCAGATATTCAAAAACCGCAAGGACAAATACCGCCGGTGGCGCGACATGAGCTTCTTCTGCATGCTCGGAGTGTATGCCCTGTCTGTGATAGACGCCTACGTCGACGCCGAACTGTCTGAGTTTGACATATCGAAAGACCTGAGCCTGAAGGTAGAGCCGGCGGTGATAAACAACAGCGCGTCAAACAAGGTGCTCGAAGCGTCTTCGTTCGGCGTGCAGTGCAAACTGAGATTCTAAGGCCGGAAGCAGCGCCGCGAAAGCTGCCACACGGCATAATGCTATACATTATTAATATAAATGAACAAGAAAACCCTACTTTTCACAGTCGCATTGCTGTTTGCCGGCAACAGCATGGCACAGGCACAAGGCAGCAACGACGACAATGAAATAAGCGTAACCGACAGCAAGGGCAACCAAGAAGTGATAGAGTTCCCTGAAGCTATGGGCTACGAGCTGGACAGTCTGATGAACCTTTACATGGCAAAGACATACCTCGACGAAGACGAGGACTGCCAGATGAAGGACATAAACCCCGTGTTCGAGAAAGAGGTGTACATCGACCGGCTGAGCCGAATACCCTCAATCATCGAGATGCCTTACAACGATGTGGTACAGAAATTCATCGACCGATACAGCGGGAGGCTCCGCCACTCGGTGAGCTACATGCTCGGTGCCTCAAACTTCTACATGCCGATATTCGAAGAGGCGCTCGAAGCCTACGAGCTTCCGCTTGAACTCCGCTACATGCCCGTGATAGAGTCGGCACTCAATCCCACGGCCGTATCGCGCGCGGGAGCCACCGGCCTGTGGCAGTTCATGCTCCCGACGGGAAAGAGATACGGCCTTAACGTCAACTCTCTCGTTGACGAACGCCGCGACCCCATAAAGTCGTCGTACGCCGCCGCGCAATACCTGAGCGACCTGTACAAGGTGTTCGGCGACTGGACACTGGTCATTGCAGCCTACAACTGCGGGCCGGAGCAGGTCAACAAGGCCATCCGCCGCTCCAACGGCGAGCGCGACTACTGGAAGATCTACCCATACCTGCCCAAGGAGACGCGCGGTTATGTGCCTGCGTTCATAGCCGCCAACTACATCATGACATACTACTGCGACCACAACATCTGCCCGATGAAGACCAGGCTGCCGGCAAAGACCGACACACTGATGCTCAGCAAGAATGTCCATCTCGAACAGATTGCAGCCGTGTGCGATGTGAGCATCGACGAGCTAAGGGCCCTCAACCCGGCTTACCGGCGCGATGTCATACCCGGGGCGACAGAGCTTTCGTGCCTTAGGCTACCGCAAACAGAGGTAGGCAAGTTCATCGACAACGAAGACTCGATATACAACTACAAGAGCGAAGAGCTCATGGCCAAGCGCACCGAGGTCGAGGTCAACAAGCAGGCAGCCTCAACCACATCGAGCAAACGGTCGGCCACACGCCGCAGAAGCCGCACGAGAGCGCGCTACGTCACGATAAGGAGCGGACAGACGCTGTCGGAGCTGGCAGAGAAACACGGCACCACCGTCAGCCGGCTCAAAAGGCTCAACGGCCTGAAAGGCACGTCGATACGCGCCGGCAAGAAGCTCAGGGTAAGATAACCGAAGGCATCTCCTGCCCAGCAACAGACGTTGCCGGCAGGAGATGCCGCCTTTAATCCACAACCATTAACACGCTAAGGACATGACAAACGACCAAGAACTAAAGACCAGGGAAGCCGCCGACGACAAGATGATAAACGATGCGTTCCAACATTTGCTGGATACGTACATACAGTCGCGCCACCGCAAGAAGGTGGACATCATCACCAAGGCATTCAACTTTGCGCGACAGGCACACAAAGGCGTGCGCCGGCTGTCGGGCGAACCATACATCATGCATCCCATTGCCGTGGCCCAGATAGCGTGCGAAGAGGTGGGACTGGGCTCGACGAGCATCTGCGCGGCGCTGCTTCACGACGTTGTCGAAGACACCGACTACACCACCGAGGACATTGAAAACATATTCGGCCCGAAGATTGCCAACATCGTCGACGGGCTGACAAAGATAAGCGGGGGCATATTCGGCGACAGGGCATCGGCCCAGGCCGAGAACTTCAAGAAGCTGCTGCTCACGATGAGCGACGACATACGCGTGATACTGATAAAGATTTGCGACCGCCTGCACAACATGCGCACACTGGCCAGCCAGCCGGCCAACAAGCAATACAAGATTGCCGGGGAGACTCTATACATCTATGCGCCGCTTGCCAACAGGCTCGGGCTCAACAAGATAAAGACCGAGCTCGAAGACCTGAGCTTCCGCTATGAGCACCCCGACGAATACGCATCGATAGAACAGAAGCTCGCATCGACCCAGGCATCGCGCCACACGCTGTTCGACGAGTTCACCGCCCCCATACGCGAAGCGCTCGACAAGATGGGCATAAGATATGCAATCAAGGAGCGCGTGAAGAGCCCATACTCAATATGGTGCAAGATGCAGAACAAGCATGTGACGTTCGACGAGATTTACGACATACTCGCCGTGCGCATAATATTCACGCCGAAAGAGCGCGAGAACGAGATAAACGAATGCTTCAACATCTATGTTGCCATCAGCAGGATATACAAGTCGCACCCCGACAGGCTGCGCGACTGGCTCAACCACCCAAAGGCCAACGGCTACCAGGCGCTCCACGTCACGCTGATGTCGCACCAGGGACGCTGGATTGAGGTGCAGATACGGTCGGACAGGATGGACGAGATTGCCGAGCAGGGATTCGCCGCCCACTGGAAATACAAGGAAGGCGAGAACGGAGAGATCAACGAAGACGACGGCGAGCTCAACGACTGGCTGCACACCATCAAAGAGATACTCGACGACCCGCAGCCCGACGCCATGGATTTCCTCGACGCAATAAAGCTCAACCTCTTTGCGTCGGAGATATTCGTCTTCACCCCCAAAGGCGAGATAAAGACGATGCCGGCCGGATGTACCGCGCTCGACTTCGCGTTTTCAATCCACACCTTCCTCGGCAGCCACTGCATCGGGGCCAAGGTCAACCACAAGCTCGTGCCGCTCAGCCACAAGCTCGAGAGCGGCGACCAGGTTGAAATACTCACCTCGAAGTCGCAACACGTGCAACCGTCGTGGATAAACTTTGTGTCGACGGCCAAGGCCAAGGCCAAGATACAGGCCATACTGCGCCGCGAGAGCCGCGAGATACAGAAGCTCGGCGAAGACACCCTCAGCGAGTTCCTCAAGAAAAACGGCATGGAGCACACCAACGCCGCCGTCGACAAGCTTGCCGCGCTGCACAACATGGACAAGCGTGAAGACCTGCTGCAGGCCATCGGCGAGAAGATGATAATACTCGGCGAGAAAGACATCGACGAGCTGAAAGGCAAGAAACGCGAGAAGTCAACGGGCGGATGGCGCAAGTTTGTGCCATTCATAGGCGGGGGCAAGGCCAAGAAAGAAGAGGGCAAGCAGCCCGAGCTCTTTGTCGTGTCTGAATCGTTCAACCGCAAGAAGCCCATCATCATAACCGACGAGAACATAAGCCAGTACAAGTTCACGTTCTGCTGCCACCCCATACCGGGCGACGACATACTCGGGTTCATCGACAACAAGAAGCAGATAGAGATTCACAAGCGGGCCTGCCCCGTGGCCGCAAAGCTCAAGGCCAGCTACGGCAACCGCATCCTCGACGCCAAATGGGACATGCACAAGAAGCTATACTTCGACGCCACCATACGGCTTGAGGGCATCGACCGCATAGGGATGCTCAACGAGGTGACGCGGGTAATATCCGAGCAGATGAGCATCAACATCCACAAGGTGGCCTTCAGCTGCAACGAGGGGATATTCGAGGGAACAATAGAACTGTATGTCCACGACCGCGACGACGTGCGCTCCATCATCGGAAGCCTCAAAAAGGTGCCCGGCGTGCAGGAGGTGAGCCAGATAATGTGATGCCCCTGACGCCCGGACGGGCACCCGCGCCGCAGGCATGCCGGCCTGCCGACAACCGACAACCATAAAAAAACAATCATGATAAGAAGACTAACTATGCTCATTGCCGCGCTGGCCGTCATGGCCGGGGCAGCGGCCGCCAACAAGTATGACAACACCGACACCATAGTAGTGGCCCGCGACGGCACCGGCGAGTTCCGCACCATAGGCGAGGCCGTCGAGGTGTGCCGAGCGTTCATGGACTACACCAAGGTAATCTACGTAAAGCGCGGCCTTTACAAAGAGAAGCTCACCGTGCCCCAGTGGCTCACCAACATCGAGATAGTGGGCGAAGACCGCGACGAGACCATCATCACCTACGACGACCACGCCAACATACGCATGCCCGAAACGGGCAGGCCGATGGGCACCTTTCGCACGTTTACCGTAAGGGTGCAGGGCAGCGGCATAACATTCAAGAACATAACCATAGAAAACAACGCCGCGCAGATAGGCCAGGCCGTAGCGCTGCACACCGAGGGCGACAGGCTGACGTTTGTCAACTGCCGCCTGCTGGGCAACCAAGACACAATCTACACGGGCAACGGCGGCACGCGGCTGTTCTTCAAAGACTGCCTGATCGAGGGCACCACCGACTTCATCTTCGGCCCGTCGACGGCATGGTTTGAAAACTGCGACATACACAGCCGGCGCAATTCATACATCACTGCCGCCTCGACACCAAAGGATGTGAAGTACGGCTACGTGTTCAACCACTGCCGGCTGACCGCCGACGAGGGTGTCAACAAGGTATACCTTGGCCGCCCCTGGCGCGACTATGGCTACACGCTGTTCATGAACTGCGAGATGGGCGCACACATTCGCCCCGAAGGCTGGCACCACTGGGAGAAGCAGCGCGAGCAAACCGCCCGCTACATTGAGTACAACAACTCGGGCCCCGGGGCCAACACCGACAGCCGGGCTGCCTGGAGCCGCCGCCTGAGCAAGAAGGAAGCCGAGGGCATTACCATGCAGGCCGTCTTCACCATCGACGACACTTGGAACCCCGAAGCAGCAAAGAAGTAAACAAGGGAAACGGTAGACAAAAGCCGGCATAATGGCCGAATGGCCCTACCGATGCCCGTAGCCGTGCAGCCCACGGTGGCTTTCGCCGCCTTTGCCTACGCTATCCTCAAGCCCAAAAGCCTTTCAGCATACACTATCAGCCGCCCCGCCCCATCCTCTCGTTAAGGATTAGGCGGGGCGGTTTGCATTATTTTGCGCCATGAAGTCATTGCATGGCAACTGCACACATCACCAAAGCCCAATACGGCAAACTTTTTTGCGCCCTCCAATACGTGCCGTTTCACACTGCAAAACGGCACGTTCGGCAACCTCAAAATGCCCGTTTTGCGTTGCAAAACGGGCCATATCGCCAACAGGCTGTGGGCCAACCGGTTACGCGCCTGCCGAGCATAAGCACACGCTACCGCCGCCGGCGCATGCAGGCAATGCTGCCCGCACACCGCAATGGTAACGCGCACAGACAGGGACATCAGGGCATTTAATCGTTTTTAACGGACAAACAGGACACACATACAGGCAAAATGCCTATTTTTGTAATATCTAACACAAGTCCTCTTTTATCTCCGGCATTTTGCCTCAAAGGGGGTTCCGACACAAAATGCGGGATTTATGTCCAACGAGCGAGCCCCGAACGATTGTATCATGAGCAAGGATTACCACCATCGGGCCATGTCTTTCGCCACGCTGCTTGCGCTTTTTATTGCAAGCATCGCCGCACACGGACAGTCTTATTCAGTCAACGAGGGTTTTGAAGGCAGCGCCTTTCCACCGGCAGGATGGACCGTTGCCGACAAGGATGGCGACGGCCACTGCTGGCAACTGGCCACGAGAAGCGACGCCACCACAAGCGGCCAGCAGACGTCCATCTCATATACCGTCGACCCATCCAACCCCATAGTGAGCTATGGCGAACAGGAAAACTACCTCATAACGCCACGCATCGACGTAACCAACGAGACATTCATGCTCTCGTTCAAGTACTGCGCACAAGACCTCGACAGCCCCGAGCTGATGGAGGTGCGCATCTCCGAGACTGGCAACAGGCCGGAAGACTTCGCCACCGAGCTTGTCAGCGAGGTGGTCGACAACGGCTACGACGACTATCCCACCATGCAGTCGATGAGCCGTTCGCTCGGCAACTATGCCGGCAAGAGCATCTACATAGCCTTCGTACACCGCGGCTCGGGCAGCTATGCCCTCGGCATCGACGACGTGCAGGTGGGCAACCAGAAAGGGCCGAGGCCCGTGAGCGGGCTCAGCGTGACGCCCGGCAGCGAAGGAAAGCTCAGCGCCACCATAGCCTGGACCAACCCTCTGTACGACGGCACGGGGGCCCCGCTGGCCGACGGGCTCGCCATCGGCATCTACCGCGACGGGCTTCTGCTCACGGCGCTGTCTGAAGGGATGGCGCCCGGAGCCGAATCGTCGTACACCGACAACACCGTGGGCAACGGAACGCACACCTATTCGGTGGTGGCCCGCACGGCCGAAGGCCAGTCGGAGGCTGTCTCGCGAAGCGCATACGTGGGCGAAGACCTGCCGGCAGCCATCGAAGAGGTGAGGGCCACAGCCTCTGGCGGACAGGTACACATCACATGGACAGCGCCCGCCGAGGGGCAGAACAACGGCTACATCAACCCCGCCAACATCACATACACCGTCGGCCGGACAACACCCGGGGGCACGGAAACAATAGCCGAAGGCATCAGCGAGACGCAATACAACGATACCGAGGCTGCGCCGGGCGTGCTGCGCTCTTACACGGTGACGCCGGCCAACGCCACGGGAGCCGGCAAGCCCACGGCATCAAACTCTGTGATAAGCTATGGCAGCGACCTGAAAGACATAACGGCGGGCACAGGGGCCACGCTCGACTACGCCAACCCATACCTGCCCTTCGACTTCGGCTCGCGCCACGGAGCCTACGAGGCGCTCTTCTACCCCTCCGACCTCATGTTTGCCAAGGGCACAATAAAGCACATCGTGCTCAAAAACAGCTTCAGCCCCAACTCGCTCGACAAGCCCATCAGGATATGGATGGCCGAGACCGACATGCAGACTCTCGACGAGGGATGGGTGCCTACGAGCGAGATGACGCCCGTATTCGACGGCACGGTGACATTCCCCAACGGCGAAAACGACATACCGTTCGAGCTGTCGGCCCCGTTTGAGTACACCGGGCGCAACCTGCTGGTGTTCATCCAGATGGACTTCGCCCAGGGAACGGGCGGATATTTCAGCCGGTTCTTCATCGAGCCCACACCCGACAGGCCAGGCCGCACCCGCAGCCTTTCATCATACGATGCCATCGACGCCACGCGGCTGGCGCCCACCGACGGCAGCCTGTACAGCGACATGCTCATGACGCGCTTCGTGGTCGAGGCCGACGGCGTGGCCACGCTACGGGGCACGGTGACCGACAAGGCCACGGGCAAGCCTGTGGCAGGGGCATCGGTAGACATTCCGGCCTATGGCCTGAGCTCAACCACGGCCGACGACGGTTCGTACAGCTTCTATATCGTGCCGGCGGGAACGCAGGGCGTGAGCATCACCGCCACCGGATACCTGCCCTTTGACGGCAGTGTCGAGGTGCAAGACGGCGGCGAGCAGACGGCCGACTTCGCCATAGAGCCCATGCCAACAGTGGCCGTCACGGGCAAGGTGGTGGCCGGCGACACCGGCAAGCCCATAGCGGGGGCAAGCATAAAGGCCAAGGGCTATTCAAGCAATGCCGCAACCACTGCCGCCGACGGCTCGTTCAGGCTCGAAGGCATATATGCCGGCGAAGCCTACACGGTGAGCATCGAGCAGCCGCTCTACGACATTGTGAGCAGCGACATCACCCCCGATGCCGACGTAGACCTGGGCACCGTGACGCTGGCCCGCTCGCTGATAAGCGCCTATGGCGTGACGGCGGCAGTATCGCCCAACGGCACCCGGGCCACCATCGAGTGGAAAGACCCCACCAGCCGCACGGGCCGCACCATGTGGACACGCTGGGGCGACTCTGACACCAACGACGACACGAGCGGCGACTACTACACCGCCAACTACAACGTGGCCCATGCCTTCACCGCCGCCGACACGGAAGACTCCATGATGGTGGGCCAGAGCTTCCTGCGCCTTAGGGCTTTCATCAAGGCAAGCGAGGGTTCTTACACTGCCACTATATGGAAAGGCAACCGCGACAACAACGTGGTGCTGGCCTCGAAAGAGATTCCTGCCTCGGAGATAAGCCCCGACGGGGCCTGGGTGACGGTAGACTTCGACGCTCCGGGGGTTGAAATCAAGCCCGGAACCGACTATCTTGTGGGCATAAGCTGCAAGGGGGCGCCAAGCGATGCCATAGGCGTGGCCGGCTACGGCTCTGACATTGAGGGCAAGAACAACCTGATATGGAGCGACGAAACATACCTGTACAATGGCTACTATGCCTGGAACATATCGGCACACTGCGGCATACCGGGCACCGAACTGCCCGTGGCGACCGACACCGGGGCACCGGCCTGCACCTACAACGTCTACCGGGCCGAGGCCACCGCAGGCGCAACGCCCGTCAGGCTCAATGCCGAGCCGCTGCAGGCGCTCACACTCACCGATGCCGACTGGGGCCAACTGACTTCGGGCAAGTATATTTATACGGTGAGAGCTGTCTACGGCGGTGGCACCGAAGCAGCCGGCGCACTGTCTGACACGGTGGCAAGGGCAGTAAACATCGACGCCGGCGTGACCTCGTTTGCCTCTCCCGTAAAGCAGAAAGACCCGCAACAAGCTGTCGAGGTGACAGTCCGCGTGGTCAACTACGGCGAGAAACCGATCACCGAGGTGCCCGTATACTTCAGCGTCAACGGCTCTGAACCTACAGGAAAGACGTTTGCCGTAAACCTCAACAAGGGCGACACGGCCGACATTGCCATCGGAACGGCCGACGTGGCCCGCCTCGGTCTCTACCTGTTTGAAGCCTACACAGACATCGACGGCGACGAGGCCACGGCCAACGACACGGCTTCATTCACACTGCCAAACTACAAAGACGTGGGCCTCAGGGCCTACCGCTGGGATGCCTACGGCAACGCAGGCATAATGAGACTGCACTCCAACATACCCGAGCAGGCCGAGTTCATAAAGGAATTGACGCCCGGCGACGCGCTCATCAACGCCGGCGAGCACCTCGACGGCAAGGTCTACGCATACACGTCTACATGGTATTCAGAGCCAAGGCAGTTTGTTGTGCTCGACACTGCCACCTGGGCGCCGGTGACGGCTGTGCCAACCGACGACTTCATGCAAGACATGGCTTACGACTATTCAACCTCTACCATGTATGGCATACGCACGTCTGGCAACGGGAGCGAGCTCGTAACGATTGACCTCGGCAACGGAACGGCAACGCCCATCGGCCCTGCCGGAGCCAATCTACACGCCCTGGCCTGCAGCACCGACGGCCGGCTTTACGCGCTGACCGACGGCGGCGAGCTCTGCACAGTCGACAAGTCGACAGCCGCCACGGCCACAGTGGGCAGCACAGGCATTGCCGACGTGGCCTACTTGCAGTCGATGGCCTTCGACCATAACACCGGACGGCTGTTCTGGGCGCACACCGGCGAGATGTCGCAAGGCGAGCTCTATGAGGTCGACCCGGCCTCGGCAACGGTCATTCCGCTCGGAACGACGCTCTTCGGTGTGCAGCCTTCCGAACTGGTATGCCTGTACACGCCCTACGTCCATGTGCCCGACGGCATCAGCGACAACCGCCCTGAAGCCGGAGAGTTCTGCGTGCGCAGCTCGGGCAACGGCATCCTGACTGTAAGCATGCCGCTGGCAGCAGGCCAGAAGGCCAACGTGCGCATTGTCAACATGGCCGGCATGACCGTGGCCACGGCCACCGTGAACAGCGCTTCGGCCACCATCGAGACCCGACTCGCGCCCGGCGTCTACATGGCGGTGGGCATGGCAGGCGACGGCAAGGCCTACAAAGCCAAGCCGTTTGCCGTGAGGTGACTTGCCGCCTCTGCGCCGTGGCATGGCCGGAAGCCACGTTTCAATCGGGCCGCCTTAAGTTGAAGGAGGCCCGATTCGGCTATTCACCGCCCCCATCGAGGGCATGGTAAAGGCTGATGATGCCCTGTATCTCGTCGAAACGGTCTTGCACCTGGGCCAATTCGGCTGCAAGCAGGTCGCGGCGGGCCGTCAGCACCTCGATGTAAGAGGCGCCAGTGCTGCTCTCCATGAGGCTTGTGGTGCTCTTCACCGCCTCTTCCAGGCTTGCAATCTGCTCGCCGGTAACGCCTATGCGGGCCCTCGCCGTCTGCCATTGCGACAGCGCGTCGTTCACCTCGGCGCCCGCCTTGAGCAGGCTTTGGCGGAACTGCAGCAGGGCTTCCTGCCGCTGCGACTTGGCAATGCGCAGGTTGGCAATGTTCTGTCCGCGGTTGAACAGGGGCTGTGTAAGCCCGGCCAAGGCACTGAGCAGCCAGTTGCCTGGGTTTATTATGGCGCTGCCGTCGGTGTTGGTCCAGCCCGCCCGGCCGCTGAGGGTTATGCGCGGATAGAACGCCGAGCGCGCCTCGCCGGTGGCATAGTGGGCTTGGGCGAGCGCCATCTCGGCCTGCCTGATGTCGGGCCGGCGCGCCAAGAGCTGCAGCGGCACGCCTACCGACAGGCTGTCGGGGAAGTGCTGGTCAGCCAGAGTGCCCCGCCTTATGGCCTGCGGCATCTGCCCGATGAGCGTAGAGAGCGCGTTTTCCTGCGCCACGGCAGCCCCGTTGGCCTCGCCAACGCGCATCCGCGCCTCGTATGTGCGCAGGTTTTCCTCCCACACCGCTGCCGTACGGCGGTTTATGTCGAGCTGGGTGTCCATCAAGAGCAGGTTGTAATAGGCGTTGGCTATGGCCGAAACGACCTGCGTCTGCACCGCCTGGCGGTAGGCATCGCTCTGCAACAGCGCCGCCTTGGCCCTGCGCTTGGAGTTTGTGAGGCGCCCGAATATGTCGAGCTCCCACTCGGCCGACGCCCCAATGTTGTAAGTCTTGGCCGGCTTGGAGCCGTCGAAGCTGCTCAGCTGGCCCTGCGGCGAGAGCGTGGCCGACGGCAGGTAGGCCAGCCGCGAGGCCATGAGCGTGGCCTCGGCCTGCTCAACCCGCAGTCGGGCAACGGCCAGGTCGGTGTTGTTTTCGAGCCCGATGCGAATCAAGGCCTGCAGGTCTGGGTCGGTGAACAGCTCCGACCAGTGCAGCGTGGCTATCGATGCAGTGTCGCCCTGGGCCACTCCGGGGCCGTAGAGTCCGTCGGCCTGCACCGCCGGACGCACGTAAGGCCTGTACACCGAGCAGCCCGCCATCAACAGGGCTGCGCCGAACAATGTCAATATACGTCTCATTTCTTATCCTTTTTCCGTTTGTCTATCGATTCCATCTCACTCCGAATCTCCCAGTCGGGATACGGCAAGAACTCCACGGGGCGCACCTTTTCCTGTATGAACTGGAACAGAACGAAGAACACCGGCACAAAGAACAGTATGGCAAGTGTGCCGAATATCATCCCGCCGATGACGCCCGAGCCGAGCGACGAGTTGCCGTTGGCGCCCGCACCGCTGGCGAACATGAGCGGCAACAGGCCGAATATCATGGCAAGGATGGTCATGAGGATGGGCCTGAGGCGCACCTTGGCAGCGGCGAGGGCAGCCTGCACGAGCGTCATGCCAGCCCTTCGGCGGTCGGCGGCATACTCCGTCAGCAGGATGGCCGTCTTCGACAGCAGTCCGATGAGCATGATCAGGCCCGTCTGGAGGTATATGTTGTTCTCCAGCCCCATCAGCTTCGCGAACAGGAAACTGCCCATAAGGCCGAAAGGCACAGACAGTATGACGGCGAAAGGCACGAAGAAGCTCTCGTAGAGTCCGCACAGGATGAGGTAAACGAACACCGTGCAGACAATGAAGATGATGGCCGTGTTGTTGGTTGTCTGGCTCTCCTCGCGGCTCAGGCCCGAGAACTCGAAGCCGTAGCCGCGCGGCAACGACGACGCGGCCACCTCCTGTATGGCCTTTATTGCGTCGCCCGAGCTGTAGCCTTGGGCGGCCTCTCCGTTGATGCCCATGGCGCTGTAGAGGTTGAAGCGGCCCAACGACTCGGGCCCGTAGACCTTGGTCAGCGTCACGAACTGGCTCAGCGGAGCCATCTTCCCGTCGCCCACGCGGGTGTAAATCTTGTCGAGCGACTCGGGCGTTATGCGGTATTCGGGCGACGATTGTATCATTACGCGGTAGAGTTTGTTGAAGCGGTTGAAGTTTGAAACGTACTGCCCGCTGTAATATCCGGCCAGGGTGGCGAGCACGGCGTCGGCAGTTGTTCCGGCGCGCTGGCACTTGGCGGCGTCCACCTCGACAAGGAACTGCGGGAAGTTTACGTTGAACGTGGTGTAGGCCGAGCCTATCTCGGGTCGCTTCTGCAGTTCGGCAATAAACTTCCGGCCCACGTTGTACAACTCGTCGACGCTGCCCCCGGCCCGGTCTTGCAGGTAAATCTCGAAGCCGTTGGCCACCCCGTAGCCATCGATAAGTGGCGGGGCCATGGCGAATATCTGCACGTCGGGCATGTCGGCGGCAATGGCGTTGATGCGCTCGAGCACGGCCTTGATGCCGCTTTTGCCCTCGTCGGTTCGCTCCGACCAGTCGGTCAGCTGCGCTATGATCATGCCCCTCGACGGCCCTGCGCCGCCTATGAGCCCGTAGTCGGCGGGCAACTGGCCTTGCGCCTTCGACACACGGTTCTGCACATTGACCGCGGCCATGCCGGGGTCGGTGCCCTGCTTGAAGTAGATTGTGATGTAAACGTCGCCCGCGTTCGACGCTGTAGAGTTGATGTACGTCATGTTCTCCACGCCGTTGATGGCCTCCTCGAGCGGCACTATGACCGACTTCTGCACCGTCTCGGCGTTAGCCCCGGGATAGCTCGTGGTCACCTCGACCGTTGGCGGGGCAATGCTTGGAAACTGTTCTATGGGCAATGTGAAAAGAGCGATGACCCCGACAAGAATGATTGCCACCGAGATGACAATCGAGAGCACGGGGCGCTCAATGAAAGTCTTTATCTTCATACTTCCTCCTCGGGTTATTTTCTTGTTGTAATGGGCATTCCGTCTTGAAGCATGCCGGCGCCTTCGGTGACGATGATCTCGCCCTGTTTCAGGCCGCTGCGCACGATATACTTCTTCCGGTCGTTGAGCGGCGTCACCTCGATGCGTGTCGACTTGGCCCTGCCGTCCACCACACGGTAGACAAACACCTTGTCTTGCAGCTCAAAGGTGGCGCCCTGCGGTATGGTCAGCGCCCCGTCGGTGCGCTGCGTCGCAACCACGTTGCCTGCGCCGCCGCTGTGCAGCAGCCCCGTGGGATTGGGGAATACGGCCCTCAGGCTCACCGAACCGGTCTGGCTGTCAATCACTCCGCTGATGCTCTCTACGCGCCCCTTGCTGCCGTAGAGCGTGCCGTCGTTGAGCCTCAGGCTCACCCCGGGCATGCGCTTGAGCGTCTGTTCCACCGTGCCATAGCGGCGTATGAGGGCCAGCATGCTGTTTTCGGGCATCGAGAAATACACATACATCTCTGAGTTGTCGCTCACCGTGGTAAGCGGTTGCTGCACCGACGAGTTGACAAGCGCGCCCACACGGTAGGGGATGGTGCCCACAACGCCGTCGGTGGGGCTCTTCACCACCGTGTACGAAAGGTTGTTGCGGGCGTTCACCTCCTGGGCCTCGGCCTGCGCCAACTGCGCCCCGGCTGCCTGCAGCGCATTCTCTGCCGTGCTGAGCTCGAAGCGCGAGATTACCTTCTGGGCGTAAAGCTCGCGCTTACCTTCGCATGTCAGCCGGGCCGTGGCCATGGCGGCGCGCGCTGCCTTCACGTTGGCCACGGCCGTCTGCAGCGCCGCCCGGTATGGCACTTGGTCGATGACGAACAGCGTCTGGCCCTTGATGACACGCTGGCCCTCGACAACCCTGACGGCCGTCAGCTTGCCTTCAACCTGCGGATAAATCTGAACATCCTGCCGCCCGCGGATTGTTGCGGGGTAATCGGCTGTGGTCTCCACGCTCTCACGCGCCACCTTGGCCACGGGATAGGCCTGCTGCGCCGTGGTGGGCGCACCCTCACGGCACGACACGGCCAGCAAGGCCGCACCGCACAGAAAGACGAGTCTTAATCTTTTCTTATTCATATCAACGAACATTTGTTTGCCGATGCAAAGTTCGGCATATTCCACCTGACAAGGAACAGGCGCTCAACCGAACCGTAAAAAACTACATCCGAAGCGTTGTCAAAAAGGAAATGGGAACACAAACCGACCTCCACATGCCGGCGAGGCTTCCGACTTAAGGAGACAAGATGCGCCACCCCAAAGGAAGCACTTACCGACTTTGCCGCAATGGAACAAACACCAGACAATGGATAATCAATGAACTTGCGGTTTAGAATACATCCTGCAAAAATAAGGACATTACGTCTTTGCCGCACAAAACATAATGGCACACAAGAATAAATCAATGTAATTACGATTCAAAATTCATCCATCAAAAACATAACATTACGCCTTTGCCGCACAGAAACCAACGACGCAATGCGAAAAGCCCATCGGCCACTCGGCCAAGAAGCCCCCTCCCCACCGTGGAGGGCAGGGGAAGCGGGGGCCACATACGCCCACAAATTCACCCTAAAAATTAACACTTCATTTTTCGGTGAAATAGAAATTGCAACGCACGGAAAGGCATAAGCCACAGGTAAACTTGCCATGCAAAACCGCAACGAATACTGTTTCGGGTAGCAAAACAGGCCGTTCGGCCGTGCAATATGTGCCGTTTCTGATGGCAAAACGACATGTTTTGCAAGCCATTTTTGCAGAAAAAATGCTGTTTTCGGGCATTTTCAGCCCAATATCACGGCGCAGACTATTGCACAATGCCATCCGCACCATTCTTATGGCGCTATCCTACAGCCGGTTACGATTGCACATCCATTTTGGCGATATTTGGCTCCCGGCGGCCAACATAGCGCAAAGACACGAATATGGAAAGGCTTTCCCGGCCGGCATTTAACTCTTTTTGCAATCATTAACACACCATCCCAAGCCCCCAAACCATTTCAATGCCTCCCCCACCACCTCATTTCCATTCAACGCCTTTACCATTTTACATCTCCACCTTCCTACCTTCCCAACGCCTACCTGTCCATCCAGGCCTTGAAAGCCGGCGCCTTCTCGCGGCTCACCACCACCCTCTCGTCGGGCCACCCCACAAGGTGCAGCACGAGCTTTGAATTGAAGTAGTTGCCAATGTATGCCACGCTGTCGGCACGTATGATATACTGCCTGTTGGCAAGGAAGAACCGTTCTGGGTCGAGCTGGGCCTCGAGCGCGTCCATCGACAGCGCAACCGGGTGCTGCGTGACATCGTTCAGGCGCAGTCGCGACACCTTGTTCTCAGAGAACACATGGTTGACGTAGCGCACCAACACCTGTCTGTAGCCGTCGCGCCACGGCAGCAGAAACCTCTCCCTGTACCGATAGCCCCCCTGCCCCAGCTGCCTGAACAGCTGCCCGAGGTCGCCCTCTACCGGGCGCGCCACCATCTGCCGCGCCCGCCGTATGGCAGCCTCCAGCTCGTCGGCATCGACGGGCTTGAGCAGATAGTCGATGGCGTTATACTTGAAAGCTTTGATGGCATACTCATCGTAGGCTGTGGTGAAGATGACCGGCACCGAAGGCGGCTCACGGTTGAACGCCTCGAAGCTCAGTCCGTCGGACAGCCTTATGTCGGCCAGTATGATGTCGGCCACTTCGCCGTGCCTCATGTATTCCACGGCCTCCTGTATGCTCGCGGCAGGGCCTATGGTACTGAACGTGCGGTCCATGGCCTCAATCATCCGGCGCAAGTGGTTGTAGTTGCGCCTTTCGTCTTCCAAAATAAGTATGTTCATATCTCCCTGTCGTTATCCAGGCCGCTGATGATGGGCAGCCTGACTGTATATACAAACTCAGTGCGCTCTACCTACGGCCTGCGGCCACCTATCAGCGCATAGCGCTCGGCTATGTTGCGCTGCCCTATGCCCGTCGACGCCGGGGCCGAAGCCAGCGGCTGCAAGGCATTGCGCACCACCAGGCACCCGTCGGCCACCGAAACGGCAATCATGAGCGGGATTTCCTTTGAAAAGCGGTTGTGCTTCAAGGCGTTCTCCACCACAATCTGCAGGCTTGCCGGCGGTATGCTTCCGTCGGCGTCGTTCACCTCCGGCCCTATGCTCACCACTATGCTGTCGCGATAGCGCATGTACATAAGGTAGAGATACGAGTCGAGAAAAGCCAGCTCGTCGGCCAGGGGCACCGTGTTGCGGTCGTAGTTCTGTATTATGTTGCGGTAAACCTTCGAGAGCTTTCCAAGGAATTTCACCGCCAGTCGGCTGTCTTCCATTATCAGCTCCGTCAGTATGCTGAAGTTGTTGAACATGAAATGCGGGTCTACCTGCTGCTTGAGCGCATTGAGCTTGGCCTGCATGGCCTCTGTCTCAAGCCTGCGCTTGGCCGCCTCAGCCTCCATGTATGAATAAGTAGGTGTTCAAAATTAATTGCCATCAAGTTGTGCGCTATTTCGGAGATGCATGCCAAAGTCCGAAGAGGGAGCGTAGCGGGCTACGCGACCGATGAGACTTTGGTATGCGGCCCGAAAGAGCACACAAGATGGTGGCAAAGATATAGGGGACACCTGCAAGGTCTATTGTATCGGTTAATTATGAACAGCTACTTATAGGTAATGGGCGTTGACATACACGTTTGATATGAACGTGGCCAGTATGCTGTAGACGTAGAGGTGCTGCACCTGCAGGAAAGGCAGCCCGTCGAGGTTGAACATGTAGCACGTGAGCAGCGACAGGAGGTAGGCCGTCAGCGTGTTCATGATGAACAACGCCAGCGAATATACCAGCAGGCTGCGGTACGGGTGGGCAAACGACATGAAGCGGCGGTATATTCCCTTGCTGTAGAATATGGAAAGCTGCACGAAAATGAATATGCATACGAACGTGGTGGCCGCGTCGACCACGTAGCCCCACAGCGGATAACCGCCGAAATAAAACTCGCGCGCCTGCTCGTCGGTCACAATGTAGAGCAGCATATAGAGCGCGTAAGTGATGAGCGAGAGCACAAGGCGGCTCTTCTTAGTGTCCAACCAAAATCCCATATACGTTGTTTTATGCCGCAATGCCGCCAACACGGGGCGCACGCGGGTTTACGACTGCAAAGTAAGCAAATAATTGTGAGACGCCAATGGCCCGGCAGCCCCAAACGTAAAAAAATGCTTCCGAAACGTCTCACCTCACCCACATTGGGCTCAATGGCGCAAAACCCACGCTTCGGCACCGTTTTTATACGCTTCGGCAGGAAGGGCGCTCGGCCTCCGGCAGCAAACCACTAACTTTGCACCGCAAAAAGACCATGGCCACAAGGCCGTAAAAAAAGATGACGATGAACAAGACAATAACCATTAGCCGCGAATACGGTTCGGGCGGACTGGTGATAGGCATGGTGCTCGCCAAAAGGCCGGGCAGACTGCTGTATGACTGGAATATGGTGGAGATGGCCGCAGCCGGGGCACATCCATAAAGCCGGAGCGCCCATTGCACTGCAGGATGCGCGCGTCAACGTGTCGTTCCAGCTTGTCACTGTCTTCATAAACAATATGGTAGCTGTGGCCGCGGCAGCACTCGGCGTAGTGTAAAAGATTGTGACATTCGCCATGCTCCCGCCCACGGCAACGGCATAGGCGGTAGCCATGATGACGGCACATGACTATGGTGCAGGCCTGACAGGGCGCATGGCGTGATGCCTCAAGCAGGGCAAAGCCATGCCATTGGTGTCCGGCGTGTCTGTGTGCGCCTGCTCACGCATGCTGCCGGCTACGCTCACGGCCATCTTCACCACCTACATTGCCGTGGTAAACATGGGAGCCGATACCGCTGTCACTCACGTTCAGCCACATCAAACCGTAGTCCCCAACGCTCATGGGATATGCACCGCCCATCTCAACACTGTTTTCTCTGCTGATATGCGCTTTATACCTGAGACACAACAACCGCAAAATGAAGGCCAGGCAAGACTGGGCCACAAACACAACAGACGCAACAACAACCCTCATAACCTGACAATCTGTTAACGCGAAGCTCCTGCAACAAAGCCAAGGCAGGATGAAACGCGAGGCGGCGCAGGGGGCAAATGCCCTTCTGCGCCGCCGTTTTACTGTTATCACTCCAGCATGTCAAGCTGCTTTTTCATGGCCATAAGCTCATCCTTTATGCCCATGAGGCATTCCAGCAACCCTGCCGTGCGGTCGGCCCCCGTGCGATTGCTGCTGATGATCTTCTTCGCAGCGGCAAGCTTGAAGCCGCGCACTTTGACAAGGTTGTGTATGAGCCGTATCTGCTCGATATCTTTCTCAGAGTACTGGCGCACCTTGCCGGGCCCCTTGGTCTTGGGCTTCAGGTATGGAAACTCCTGCTCCCAATATCGCAGGGTGCTCTCGTTCAGCCCAAACATCCGGGCCACCTCGCTGATGGAGTAATAGAGCTTGAGGTTTTTGTCGAGGTTGAGTGCCATAAAATCACATGTTTTTGTCAATCAGGGAATAAAACATTTGCAAATGTACGGAAAAGAAAGTATCTTTGCAACACTTTTAAGGGAAATTATAATATCAATTGAAATATATGATGACTGCAAACGAAATCCGCGACTCATTCAAGAATTTCTTTGAGTCGAAAGGGCACGCCATCGTGCCGTCGGCCCCGATGGTGATAAAGGACGACCCGACACTGATGTTCACCAACGCCGGTATGAACCAGTGGAAAGACATCATTCTCGGCACACGCGACCCGGAACCGCGGCGCCGGGCCGACTCTCAGAAGTGCCTGCGCGTGAGCGGCAAGCACAACGACCTGGAAGAGGTGGGCCACGACACCTACCATCACACAATGTTCGAGATGCTCGGCAACTGGAGCTTCGGCGACTACTTCAAGGAGGGAGCCATAGACATGGCATGGGAATATCTGGTGGATGTGCTCCACCTCGACCCCAAAGACCTTTACGTTACGGTGTTCGAAGGCTCGGAAGACGAGGGGCTTGGGCGCGATGACGAAGCCGCGTCATACTGGGCGAAGCACGTGCCGGCAGACCACATCATCAACGGCAACAAGCACGACAACTTCTGGGAGATGGGCGACACGGGCCCCTGCGGCCCCTGCTCCGAGATACACCTCGACTCACGCACGCCCGAAGAGAAGGCCAAGGTGCCCGGCCGCGAACTGGTGAACAAGGACGACCCGCAGGTCATCGAGATATGGAACCTTGTCTTCATGCAGTATAACCGCCGCGCAGACGGCTCGCTTGAGAAGCTGGCAATGAACGTCATAGACACCGGCATGGGCTTTGAGCGTCTTGTGCGCGCCCTCCAAGGCAAGCACTCCAACTACGACACGGACATCTTCCAGCCCATAATCCGCGAGATTGCGCGGCTCTCCGGCAAGGAATACGGGCGCGACGAGCAGACCGACGTGGCCATGCGGGTTGTCGCCGACCACCTTCGCGCCGTGGCATTCTCCATCGCCGACGGGCAGTTGCCGGGCAATGCCAAGGCCGGCTACGTGATTCGCCGCATCCTCCGCCGCGCCGTGCGCTACGCATATACGTTCCTCGGGCAGAAAGAAGCATTCATGTACAAGCTCCTGCCGGTATTCATCTTCGAGATGGGGAAGGCCTATCCCGAACTCGAAGCACAGCGTGAGCTCATCGGCAGGGTAATGAAAGAAGAGGAAGACTCGTTCCTTCGCACACTCGACAAGGGCATCAACCTGCTCAACGGAGCCATGTACGAGCTCAAAGCCCACGGCCTCAAGCAGCTCGACGGGGCCCATGCGTTCCGCCTTTTCGACACTTACGGCTTCCCCCTCGACCTTACCGAGCTGATATGCCGCGAGAACGGCTACACCGTAGACGAGCGCCAGTTTGACGAAGAGATGCAAAAGCAAAAGGCACGCGCCCGCAACGCCGCCCAGGTGGAAAGCTCCGACTGGACCGAACTGCGCCAAGGCGAGCAGCAGTTTGTGGGCTACGACTACTCTGAACACGAGTGCCACATACTCCGCTACCGCCGTGTGACCCAGAAAAAGAGCACCTACTATGAGCTCGTGCTTGACTTCACGCCCTTCTACGGGGAAATGGGAGGACAGGTAGGCGACACCGGTGTGCTTGTCAGCGAGTATGAGACGGTGGACATAACAGACACCAAGCGCGAGAACAACCAGAGCATACACATAGTGAAAGAGCTGCCCAAGCACCCCGAAGCCGACTTCATGGCATGCGTAGACACCGACAAGCGGGCTGCCAGCGCGGCCAACCACACAGCCACCCACCTGCTTGACTACGCGCTGAAACAGGTGCTCGGCGAGCACGTCGAGCAGAAAGGCTCGTATGTAAGCGCCGACACACTGCGCTTCGACTTCTCGCATTTCCAGAAGGTTACGGACGAAGAGCTCCGCCAAACGGAGCGTATCGTCAACGAGATGATACGCCAGGACCTGCCGCTCGACGAGCACCGCGACATGCCTTTGGCCGAAGCTAAGGAGATGGGGGCCGTGGCCCTGTTCGGAGAGAAGTACGGCGACAAGGTGCGCGTGGTGCGTTTCGGACCCAGCTGCGAGTTCTGCGGCGGCATCCACGCCCATTCCACAGGCCGCATTGGCATGTTCAAGATAATCAGCGAGAGCTCTGTGGCAGCCGGTGTGCGCCGCATCGAGGCCAAGACCGGCCGTGAGTGCGAAGAGTTGCTCTACGGCATAGAGGACACCCTGAAGGCCATCCGCTCGCTGTTCAACAACGCCAAAGACCTGAAAGGCGTGATTGGCAAGTACATCGAGGAGCACGACACGATGAGGAAAGAGATAGAAAGCTTCGAGGCCCAGGCCGTGGAGCGTGCCAAGGACAGCCTTGTGGAGAAGGCGCGCACCATAAACGGCGTCAAGGTTATCACGGCCGTGATGCCCATCGACCCTGCCCGGGCCAAAGATCTTGTGTTCAAGATACGCCAGGCTGTGCCCGAAAACCTGCTTTGCGCCATCGGAACAAACGGCGGCGGCAAGCCAATGATAAGCGTGATGCTCAGCGACGACATGGTGAAAGACCACGGGCTGAATGCCGGCCAGATGGTTCGCGAGGCCGCAAAGCTGATTCAAGGCGGTGGCGGAGGCCAGCCTCACTATGCCACGGCGGGCGGCAAGAACCCCGACGGGCTTAGCGCCGCCATCGACAAGGTGGTGGAACTGGCCAACTTGTAGGCCATTGCAGCCTGCTGCCAACTACAAATAGCGGGAGCCCCGACATGCGCATTGCATGTCGGGGCTCCCCTTTTCTTTGCCGTGCCCACAGCCTATTTCTTTCGTGAAAACATGCTGCTAATGTCGCCTTTGCGCAGTTCCACCACCTCGCCGTATTTCTCGAGAGCCTTCATCTCGGCCTTGCCGATGTTGCCTACAACCAGGTAAACACGCACGGCCGGCCTTACCACATCGGAATAAAAGCCTTCGACATCGGATGCCACGGCCTTCTCAATCAACGGCACGCGCTGCCTTTCGGGATCGGAATCATATCCATACAGCCGTCGCCAGGCGATGTATTCACCGACGTCGCGCATCGACGGATATTCATTGTTTATAGAGTTGAGCAAGTTTCGGCGCGCCGTCTCGAAGCCGCTGAGGCGCAGCGGCATGTTGTCAAACAGGCTGTCGACGGTGGCAACGGCCGTGAGCACCTTGTCGGCCTGCGTGCCCGTGATGGTATGGAAAGCCGTCGGGGCGTCGCCAAACTTGGCCAACAACGGCAATGTAAGCCACCCGTAAGAGGAATATGCCAGCGAACGGAACTCGCGCATTTCCTGGAACAACACCGACGACATGCTTCCGCCGAAATATTCGGCCCACAATTGCTCTGTCACACGACGGGGCACGGTGGGCGACGGGGGCAACACAGTGTAGGTGCCCACATTGGCCTGCCGGGCGCCAGGGGCATTGTAGACAAACACCATCGGCCTGTCGTATGCCTTCAGGGGCCTGTTGATGAAACGGCAGGGCACGTTGATGGCGTCGACGTCGATGCTGTTGCGCACGGCAAGGGCAACGCTGTCGGCAGCCATCGAACCACAATAGAGTACCATGCACTCAGTGTGCAACAAGTCTTTAAACCACTTCACCATCCCGTCGGCCCCGATGCGCTTCAACTGGCCGGCCGTCACGGCGTTCAGGTAAGACGACTTGTCGCCATAGGCAATCTTTTCCACTACGGCGCGCACTATGTCCGAATAGTCTTCGGCAAAGGTGCCTGCGCTGAGCTTTGCGCCAGTGACCAGCTCGGCCATCTTGTCCTTGTCGGCCTTGACGCGCCTGACGAAATGGGCGAAAAGCCTCATGGTGGGCTCGAAATTGCGGTCGAGGCCCATCAGCGAAATGGTGAACGAGTTGCGGTCGCTGCCAAACGAAAGGCGGCTGCCGAGCCGTGCCAATGCCGCCGACAGCCCGAGGCGCGACAGCGAGTCGGTGCCGAGGTCGCCCATGTAGTCGGCCACGCTGCTTGCCAAGGGGTCGTCGAGCGTGCCTTTGGCAAACACGAAGTCGATGCTGAACACATCGTTGACGTCGTTCCTTACCGCATAGAGTGTTGCCAGGGGCGCAAGGCTCATGCGGCGGGCACAGCTGTCGAAGTTGACAAACCTCGGGCTTACCTTCCCCGGATGCTCGCCAACGAGCCGCCGGGCGTAATCCGAGCGTGCATCTACATTGCGCGGGGTCACGGGCTTGTAGCCGGGCTGCGACAGCCTGTCCTTCTGATAGGTGCCAAACTTCTTGACCAGTCGCATGTAATTGCCGTCGAAGTATTTGTTGGCGGCCGCCATCACATCGGCCTTGGTGAGTTGCGCCACCCTCGACTGCCGCCCCACGTAATCGTCCCACGACGCGGCGCCATACCCGAAAGCGTCGAGCATGAGCAAGGCGCGCCCGTCTATGGTCTCGGTGCTCAGCTTGAAATCGAGTTCTTCGGCCAGTTTCAGGGCATCGAGCATGGTGTCGGGAAACTCGCCGCGCTTCACCTTGCCTATCATTTCGAGGCAAAGCCGCTCGGCCTTCTTCTTCGAACCGAACGGAATCTTGGGCACGGCGCCTACCAAGATGAAGCCTGCATCCTTGAAAGCCGCTGGAACCGCATAGCCGGCCATGATGGCCTTGGTGTCGGCAAGCGAGTCGAGCAGCCCCGAACCGCTGCCGTTGGACAGTATCTGCGAGGCCATGTCCAGCGCCACGTAGTCGGAATCTTCCTCGGTCGGGGTGTGGTATGCCAATGCCGTGACCTTGACAAGGGGTATCGGGAGTTTTATCCCCACGGTGCGCGTGCCGTCAAACGGCTTGAGCGCAAAGGGCGCTGAGGGAGGGGCGCAGCCCGGCCTGATGCGCCCGAACGACCGCTCGAGCAGCGGCATCAGTGTGTCGGCGCAGATGTCGCCGCACATTATCAGTCCCATGTTGCCCGCGACGTAGTACTTGTCAAAAAACTCCCGCATCTCGTTAAGGCTCGGGTTCTTCAGGCTCTCGGTGCTGCCAATGACAGGATGCACGTAAGGACTGCCTTCGAGCACAGCCCCCAACAGGTGCTCCATGGCCGGCGCAAGCAGGTTGTCGGCCACCATGTTCTTCTCTTCATACACCGTCTCGAGCTCACTCTGGAACATCCTGAACACGGGATTTATCATTCGCTCGCTGCACAGTTCGGCCCACTGGCCCACAAACTCGGGGGCGAACGTATTGTAATAAATAGTGAAATCGTAAGACGTGGCGGCGTTGAGCCCCGACCCTCCGAAGTAAGATATCAGGTTGTTGAACTCGTTTGGTATCACGTATTCGGCCGCCTTGTGGCTCAGCCGGTTGATGTCGGCCTGCAAACCGCGCCGCACGCCGGCGTCGGTGGTTTTGGCCAGCAGGTCGTACTTGGCCGCTATGGAGTCGAGCCACGGTTTCTCGGCCTCATAATCCGTGGTGCCTATCTTGTCGGTACCCTTAAACATAAGGTGCTCGAAATAGTGGGCTATGCCCGTATTGGGGCATTGGTTGGCTCCGGCCTTGACCACCACGGCTCCCAGCACCTTTGGTTGCGAATGGTCTTCGCTCAGCCATACGGTCATGCCGTTGGCCAGTTTAAACTGCCTTACACTTGTGCCGCCTGTTCCAAAAGCCTGCAAACAACAGGCAACCAGGGCTATTGCTGCCGTCAACAATGATTTTTTCATACCTTCACGCTTTAGGTTCACCATACTGCCCACACCGCCAAAAGGCTGCCGTCCGGGGGCTGCCGTGCCCCACTGGCAGAGTGCCGTCGCCGCCATCAGTGGGATTGATGGCGGCCGTTGCCTCAGCACCGCATGCCGGAACAAGGCCACCGGTCTGTATGCAGGCATTTCGCAACATCGCAAATCTACTGATATTTCCCGACAAGACAAACTGTTTCGCAGGGTAATTGCCTGATATTATGCTATTTTAACACAGACGACACGCAGCACGCCACCCCCCGGCAAATGGCGCAGGCCAAGCCTCGGCGCATCCGCCCGCCCTCGATGGCCGGGCCGAAAAAGCAACGCACAACGGGGTTGCGCCCGCTGCCCAATGACCGACGGCATGGCGCCCACATGCCTACCGCCCCACCCCAAACAGCAATACGGCACGTTTCGCACTGCAATATGGGCCGTTTTGCAACCCCAAACGGCACGTTTTGCAAGCCCGAAAGGCCCATATCGCAACCCACTGCAAACCAGCGCGTTAGCCCAAACAGCCATGGCCGCATTCATTTTCTGGAAAAATGAACGCCAAACAGCGGCATCACCGCTCCGGCAAAACGAGCCAGTTGCCCCGCAGGTTGGCCGGCGAGCGTGGCGAAGGCGTAGCGGGCTACGACGAGGCACGGCGGCGGACAAGATGCCGGCAAGGGCACGGAAGCGGTTGGGAAGCATGATGGCGGCGATAAAACAAGCCCAAGGCGGTCAAAAGGGGGATTTGGGTTTAACCCGAATCACACTTTTGAGACCAAAGCGATTCTGCGCCATTGCCCCGCAGCTTGGACGGCGAGCGTGGCGAAGGCGTAGCGGGCTACGACGAGGCACGGCGGCGGACAAGATGCCGGCAAGGGCACGGAAGCGGTTGGGAAGCATGATGGCGGCGATAAAACAAGCCCAAGGCGGTCAAAAGGGGGATTTGGGTTAAAAAACAAAACCGTTTGTTTTGTGTTGTCTGCGATTTGATGTAACTTTGCAGAAGTCAAAAACAAACTGAGGCAAAGGAGCGGCCTGCCGCGCCATGCAACCAAAAACAAGACAAATGAAAAAACTGATTTCAGCTATCGCCGCACTGTGCGTGTCGGCGCCAATGGCTTTCGGACAAGTGCCAAAGCCGGTTGAGGATGTGAACAAAGTAGTAGACAACACCCCCGACAGTATAGCCAAAGCCCTGATGTCACGCCCCGCGCCGGGCACCACACGCAAGAAAGGCAAGCCCGTGGCCTTCTTCATCGGCGACTCAACCATGCGCAACGGCACTCTCGGCAACGGCAACAACGGGCAGTGGGGATGGGGCTTTTTCATCAGCGACTACTTCGACCCGACGAAGATAAGCGTTGAGAACCAGGCCCTCGGAGGCATGAGCACACGCACATTCTACAAGCAGCTGTGGCCCGACATACGCAAGGCGTTGCGCCCGGGCGACTGGGTGATCATCTCGCTGGGCCACAACGACAACGGCCCATACGACAGCGGACGGGCCCGCGCCGTGCTGCCCGGCACCGGCAACGACTCGATCATTGTGACGATAAAGGAGACCGGCGCCAAGGATACCGTATATACCTACGGCGGCTACATGCGCAAGTACATCGAAGAGTGCCGCAAGGCAGGGGCCAACCCCGTGCTCATGTCGCTCACCCCGCGCGACGCCTACGGCAAGGACGGCAAGATTGTGCGCAAGCAACAGAGCCAATGGCTCGAGCAGATAAGCCGCGAGCAAGGCGTGCCCTACGTAGACCTCAACGAGATATCGGCCGCCAAGCTCGACAAGTACGGCCGCTGGAAGGAGAGCTACCATTTCTACAAAGACCACATACACACCAGTAAGTTCGGCGCCGAGATGAACGCCCGCTCCGCAGCCGAGGGCATTGCGGCAAGCACCGACCCCGCCCTGGCTCCGCTGCAGGCCATGATGCACAACGTCGAGCTGCCCACCGTTGCCGTGAAACGCGAGAAGGGCAAGCCGGTGGTGTTCATCACGGGCGACTCAACGGTCAAGAACACCGACAAAGACCCCGACGGCATGTGGGGATGGGGGTCGCAGGCATACACCGTGTTCGACTCGACGAAGGTCACCTGCGCCAATTGCGCCAAGGCCGGACGCTCAACCCGCACCTACCTCAACGAGGGGCGGTGGGACCAAGTGTACAATTCGCTGCAGCCGGGCGACTTTGTCCTCATTCAGTTCGGCCACAATGACATAGGCCCCATCGACGACAAGAAGATGCGGGGCGTCATACCCGGCACCGCCGACTCAAGCCATGTGTACCGCATGAAAGACTCGGGCATGTATGAAGTGGTATATACCTTCGGGTGGTACCTGAAGAAATTCATCCAAGACGTGCGCGAAAAGGGAGCCACACCCATACTCCTCTCGCTCACACCGCGCAACGAATGGCCCGGCGGAAAGATTGAGCGCCGCAACGACACCTACGGCAAATGGTACCGCGAAGTGGCCAAGGAGACCGGCGTAGAGTTTGTAGACGTACACAACATCACCGCCGACTACCTCGACAAGAAATGCGGCAGCAAGGAGAAGGCCATGGAGTACTACAACCACGACCACACCCACACGTCGCTGCTCGGCGCACAGACCAACGCCAAGAGCGTGGCAAAGGGGCTGCGCGACATAAAGAGCCCGCTGGCGGATTACTTGAAATAACCCGCCAAACGGGATTTGGGACATTGCATTGCCACCATCGCCGCAGTGACCCCACGGGCCACTGAGCCATTGGCACCGCCACGGCCTAAGCCGCATAAGGCACAGCCGGGCACGGAGGCACAAGCCGGCCGCGACGCGACGGTGGCAATGCACCCCCCGAAACCCACCCGCAATGACAAGACAACCATAAATCACAACCGGCCCACGGCACCCGAGCCGCAAGGCCAAGACATCGAAACCTCATCACTTCAATGATAGACAGAGCCACCGTAGAACGCATTCTCGACGCCACGGAAATAGTAGACGTGGTGTCTGAATTCGTGACGCTGCGCAAGCGAGGGGTAAATTACGTGGGGCTGTGCCCCTTCCACGACGACAAGACCCCGTCGTTCTACGTATCGCCAACCAAAGGGGTGTGCAAGTGCTTTGCCTGCGGCAAGGGAGGCAACGCCGTGCACTTCCTCATGGAGCACGAACAGATAACCTACCCAGAAGCCCTGCGCTGGCTCGCAAGGAAATACAACATAGAGATAAAAGAGCGGGAACTGAGCGACGAAGAGAAGCGCGAGGCCGGCGAACGCGAGAGCATGTTCATCGTCAACGAGTGGGCGCTGGAATACTTCCAGGGCGTGATGGCCAACGACCCCGACGGACGCGCCATAGGCAAACAGTACTTCAGAAGCCGCGGCTTCCGCGACGACATCATCAGCAAGTTCCAGCTTGGCTACGCGCTGCCGCGACGCGACGCCCTCTCAACGGCCGCCAAGGCCAAGGGATACAAGGAGGAGTTCCTCGTGAAGACAGGCCTGTGCTACCGCAAGGACAGCGGCGAGCTGGTCGACCGGTACGCCGGGCGCGTGATATTCCCGTGGATTAACGTGAGCGGCAAGGTGGTGGCCTTCGGCGGACGGCTGCTCGACTCGCGCACCAAAGGCGTGCAGCAGAAGTATGTCAACTCCTCCGACTCGGAGATATACCACAAGGACCACGAGCTCTACGGCATCTACCAGGCCAAGAAATCGATAGTCAAAGAAGACCGGGTGTTCATGGTCGAGGGCTACACCGACGTCATCTCGATGCACCAGTGCGGCATAGAGAACGTGGTGGCTAACTCGGGCACGGCCCTCAGCCTGCACCAGATAAGGCTGCTCAGGCGCTTCACGCCAAACATAGTGCTGCTCTACGACGGCGACGAGGCAGGCATACACGCGGCCATGAGGGGCACCGACATGCTGCTGTCTGAGGGGATGAACATCAAGGTGCTTATACTGCCCGACGGCGACGACCCCGACAGCTTCTCGCTAAAGCACACCGCCGAGGAGTTCAGGGCGTACATCGACGACCACCAGACCGACTTCATTGAGTTCAAGACCAAGCTGATGCTCAACGGCGTGACAGACCCGGTGAAACGCTCGGAGGCCATAAGCAGCATTGTGAAGAGCGTTTCCGTGATTCCCGACCAGATAACCCGCGACACTTACCTGCACGAGTGCTCCGTGAGACTGCAGATGAGCGAGCGCACGCTGATAGCCACAATGAACCGCTTCATCAGCGGCGAACGCGAGGAAAAGGCCAAGGAGGCCGAACGAGAAGAGCGCAGGATGGCGCGCGACGCGGCTGAGGCAACAACAGGAAACGCCCCCATCGGACTGCATACCGACGACGAACAGACACGGCAGGTGGAAAGGATGATAATACAAGAGGTGCTCCGCCACGGCGACGAGATAATATTCGAAGGGCTCGAAACAGACGACGGGCAGACCGTCAACCTGTCTGTCGCGCAATACATCGACTACGATCTCGCGCAAGACGGGCTCAAATTCACCGACGAACTCTACAACCGCATACTCGCAGAAGCCGTGGAACACAGCACGGAAGAAGGGTTCAGGGCCGAGAACTACTTCCTCCACCACCCCGACATCGACATAAGCGCACTGGCCGGACAGCTCGCGCTGAGCCCCTACAGGCTGAGCCGGAGCCTCGAAATGAAGCATACGGCCGACAACCTGCGCCAGCGCGTGACCCACCTGGTGCTCGACCTAAGGATGAACATTGTAAAGAAACACCTCAAAGACATACAGGCACAGATGCGCACGGCGGGCTCCGACATGGACCGCATAAGGCAACTGATGGAGGAATACAAGGAGGCCCAGCAACTGCGCGATGTGCTGGCACGCCGCATAGGCAGCGACCTCGTGGTATGACCAGCCCGCCGCTAAGTGGCCGTAGTGCCTTGTCAACTATTCACAACCAACATTACAAAGCAATCATGTATTACATAGAAAAAAGACTGGAGATATCTGCGAGCCACCAACTCAGGCTCAACTACGAGAGCAAATGCTCGAGGCTGCACGGCCACAACTGGATTGTCACCATCTTCTGCCGGGCAAAAGAGCTCGACGAAAACGGCATGGTGTGCGACTTTACGCACATCAAGGCGAGGATACACGACTATCTTGACCATGGCAACCTCAACGAACTGCTGCCTTTCAACCCCACGGCAGAGAACATGGCGCGATGGTGCGTGGAGCAAGTGCCAAACTGTTACAAGGCCATTGTGCAAGAGAGTGAGGGCAACACTGCCACATACGTCAGGGATGAAGAGGATTAACGAGATATTCAACTCGCTGCAGGGCGAGGGCCACAACACCGGGAGAGCCGCGGTGTTTGTGCGATTCGCCGGATGCAACCTGCGCTGCCCGTTTTGCGACACCGACTTCGCCACAGGCCGCGAGATGAGCGACAGCGACATCGTGGAAGCCGTCTCGGCATACGACGCACGCTTCGTGGTGCTCACAGGAGGCGAGCCCACGCTGCAGGCCGATGCCGCCCTGACCGCCAGGTTGCACGGGGCGGGCTTCGAGATTGCCATGGAGAGCAACGGCACAAGGCCTGCACCTGACGGCATCGACTGGCTCACCATTTCGCCAAAGCAACAGTTCCTGGGCGAGGCGGCGCGCCCGGTGGTAAGGCGCTGCAACGAACTGAAGTGCCTGTTCGACGGGCGCACGCCTGTGACCGACTTCGGGATAGAGGCCGACTATTACTATCTGCAACCCTGCGACATGGGGGGCGGGCCCGCCGACGAGCGCAACCGCCGCATCACCGAGGCCTGCATCGACTACATACTGAGCCACCCGCGATGGCGGCTGTCGCTGCAGACGCACAAGCTTACAGGCATAAAGTGACGCCTGCATGGGCCGCAAGGCCTGGCGCCAACGGCCCGGCAGGCCACCAACACAGAGCCCGCAATGATCCGAGAAATGGACTTGCGGGCTCTTTTGTATGTGCGCACAACGGCCAACCAAGGTTAAAATGAACCTGAAACAGGCCCAACCAGCCCCAACAACGAGGGCCACCAGCATTGCCCGGCTTACCCGGCAACAATGGAAAACCTGCCCCAAAACAAAGAAAGACCAACCTGCCGGCAGCAACATGCCGACTGCACAGAGACACCAAACAACCTGTTTTAATTGACAAAACGAAAGAAAAAGCAAAATCAAGCCTACATTTCCTTAACTTAAGACGTATTTGATTAACACGCCGTAACATTCGGCCGTTCGTCTATACACAGCCATGCCGCCAGCAAAAGGCTAGGCCACGACACCCCGGCACAAACTTCGTAAAAAAGCCGACACACCGCAAACAGCATACACCATCTCGTATGTTAAATCCCGATAACCAACAAATGGCCCCGTGAAATGCGTTAACGAAAACACCGTTAAACATTAAAACTTTAATAGATAACCTTTTTACGGTGTTTCAATCTTTAGTAATTTTGGGCAAAATTATAACTAATCAAAACACAGAAAAGCCATCCGCTGCAAGCCTCCGTGACGGCGGCAGCAACCGCAGCAGGCAGCCATGCCACCCGCGATGGCAATCTGAAACAACACAAAAACCACACGCCAAGCCCGTGTGCCGCAAAGCATGAAGGGCCAAAGTGGCTAACATTATTAAATATAATTACAAAACCATTACTACCATGCATGAGGGATTTAAAACAAAGTTGGCACTGACAGCATCAATGCTGCTGTGCCTCTCTGCCCCGATTGGGCTACCGCCAACACGCGCGGCAGCCCAAAACAGGCCACAAAACGCCACTGTCGGCGGCACTGTGACCGATGAAAGCGGCGAAGCCATCATCGGCGCGAGCATCGTTGTCGACGGCAGTGGCGCCACCATCGGCACCGTCACGGACATCAACGGGAAGTTCTCGCTGAACGTCAAGCCCGGCACCATGCTGCGAATATCCTATGTCGGCTATGCCACCATGACCGCAGAGGCGCATCCGGGGATGGTTGTCACGCTGAAGGAAAACGCCAACGAGCTTCAAGGGGTTGAAGTAGTGGCCTACGGAACGCAAAAGAAAGTGACGGTGACCGGCGCCATCTCCAGCATCAAGGGTGAGGACTTGGTGCGCACCCCGGTAAGTTCAATCAACAATGTGCTGGCCGGCCAGCTCACAGGAGTGACCACAGTGCAATACTCGGGCGAGCCGGGGAGCGACGCCGCGAGCGTGTTCGTGCGCGGCCAGGGCACCTGGACCGACTCCGAGCCGCTGGTGCAGGTTGACGGCGTTGAGCGCTCGATGAGCGACATCGACTACAACGACATCGAGAGCATCACCGTGCTGAAAGACGCGTCGGCCACGGCCGTGTTCGGCGTGAGGGGAGCCAACGGCGTAATACTGATAACCACAAAGCGCGGCCAGAGCGGGAAAACGCGCGTGAGCGGCTCTACTTCTTACAGCATACTGACGCCGACAAAGATGGTTGAGCAGGCCTCGAGCTATGAGTACGCCCTGTTCTACAACCAGATGCGCGCCAACGACGGCGGCGAGCCCATGTTCTCTGACGAAGTGATACAGAAGTTCAAAGACGGAAGCGACCCCATACGCTTCCCGAGCACCAACTGGGCCGACTACATCATGAAAGACGCCACACTGCAGACACAGCACAACGTGAACATAAGCGGAGGCGGAGAAAACGTGCGTTACTTCATCTCTGCGGGGGCGTTCACGCAAGGCGGACTGTTCAAGCAGTTCAACCAAGACTACAACAACAGCTACAGCTACAACAGATTCAACTACCGTGCCAACCTCGACGTCGACGTGACAAAGACCACCACGGTGTCGATGAACATCGCGGGCAACGTCAGCAACGCCCACAAGCCGTACACAGGGCAGGGCGCGTCGGGCATGATAAAGGCCATGTACCAGGCAACCCCGTTCTCGAGCCCGGGCATAGTTGACGGCAAGCTGGTGTACACGGCCACCGACTACGACGACGTGCAGCTGCCGTTCACGGGCGGGTCGGGCATGACCTACTACGGGTCGGGCTTCATGAACACCCAGGTGAACAAGCTCAACATGGACCTCATAGTCGACCAGAAGCTCGACTTCATAACCCGCGGCCTGTCAATCAAGCTGAAAGGGTCGTACAACAGCGCATACGACGTGTACAAAAACGGGTCGGCAAGCGTGGCCACATACACCCCGGTGAAGCAAGACGACGGCACCATAGCCTACAAGAAGTCGGGCAGCGACGAGCCCGTGAGCTACTCGACCGACACCGACAAAGACCGCGACTGGTACGTCGAGGCGTCGCTCAACTACGCCCGCGACTTCGGCAAGCACTCCGTCACGGGCCTGCTGCTGTTCAACCAGAGCAAAGAATACTACTACTCAAGCACCGAATACCCCGACCTGGCGCGCGGGTATGTGGGCCTCGTGGGCCGACTCACCTACGACTATGCCGACAAATACCTCGCCGAGTTCAACGTGGGCTACAACGGCTCCGAGAACTTCGCGCCCGAAAACCGCTTCGGAACATTCCCGGCAGGCTCGGTGGGATGGGTGATAAGCGAAGAAAAGTTCTTCAAGCCGCTCTCAAAGGCCGTGAGCTTCCTCAAGCTGAGGGCCTCGTGGGGCCTCGTGGGCAACGACAAGGTGGGCGGCTCGCGATTCATGTACCTCTCCGACCCGTACGCCGTGAACAGCGAAGGCACCTTCTCGCGCGACTACCGCGGCTATGCCTTCGGAATAGAAAACAGCACGGTGCACAAGGGCGCCTACGAGTCGTCGAAGAACAACGCCGAGGTTACGTGGGAGAAAGCCTTCAAGCAAGACTACGGCATAGACATCAACGTGCTCGACAACCGCCTGCGCACCTCGTTCGACTACTACCTCGAGCACCGCACCGACATACTGCTCACCGACGAGAGCGCCCCGTCGCTGATAGGCTTCACGGTGCCATACACCAACCAGGGCGTGGTCGACAGCTGGGGATGGGAGCTGTCCATGAAGTGGCAGGACGACATTAACAAGGACTTCCGCTACTGGGCCGGCATCAACCTGTCGTACAACCAGAACGAGATAAAGGAGAAGAAGGAAGCCCCGATGAACAACGAGTACCAGTATGAAAAGGGCCACCGCATAGGCTCGAGGAGCCAATACCTGTTCTGGAAGTACTATTACGAAGGCTGCGAAGAAGACTATGAGGCCGAGTTCGGGCAGGAGTTCCCCACCCAGATAGTCTCCAACGACAAGCTGCAGCCCGGCGACGCCATCTATGTCGACCTCGACGGCAACGGGAAAATAGACGAAAACGACATGAGCCGCGACTACGGGTACACCGACGACCCCGAGTATGTGGCCGGACTGAACCTCGGTTTCAAGTGGAAAGACCTCAGCCTGTCCATGCAATGGACTGCCGCCTGGAACGTGAGCAGGCAGATATCCGACGTGTTCAGGCAGCCATTTCTCAACGCTTCGGGCAACACCGAGGGCGGACTGCTAAAATATCACGTGGAAAACACGTGGACTGTGGAGAACCCTTCGCAGGATGCAGAGTACCCGCGGGCCACATGGGAGAACGCAAACCAGAACTACGCCACCTCCACTCTGTATGAAAAAGACTCAAAATACCTCAGGCTCAAGTCGCTCGAACTGGCCTACGACTTCCACTTCCCATTCATGAAGGCCATAGGCATGAGCCAGTTCCAGCTCTCGCTGAGCGGCTACAACCTGCTGACATTCACCCCTTACATCTGGGGCGACCCCGAGGCAAGGGCCAGCAACTCGCCGTCATACCCGCTGCAGCGCACCTACACGCTGTCGCTCAAGATGGCCTTCTGACAGCAGCCTGCGGGCCACGCCCACGCCGAAGCCACGGGCGGGCGGCACAGCCACGGCGGCAAAAAAAACTTACACCAGCCTGGCCGCACCGCGAAATGGGCCATACAGCGCCACGAAACGGGCCGAACGGCATGGCGGAACAGCCCGTCCGGGCATACAGAACGGGCCATATTGCAACGCCATGCGCAACCGGGGCGCAACCCGCTGTGGCACAGCGGAATGGCAAGCCACGACGGGGCGGCCCGCAACAAGCAAAAAATCATTACGCACGAGGCTCACCAATGCCTCGGCAGAATCACTTAAACAACAACAGACATGACACTAAACACGAAACTGGCCAAAGCATTGGCCAAAGCCGTGGCAGCCATTGCCATGGTTTTAACGACGGCATCATGCACTGACAACATAGCCTTCGGCAACGACTTCCTCGACAAGGCACCGAGCAACTCGACAACGAAGGACTCCGTGTTCAGCAAGGCAGAGTATGCCGAACAGTTCCTCACGGGGGTCTACTCGCTGCAATACTACGGCATACCCTACCGCAGCAGCTCGTCGGCGCCACTGTCGGCCAGCTACTGGCAGGGCAAGTTCGACGCGCTGACCGACATATACCACCTCCACTTCCCCAGCTCGTCGATATACCAGAGCTACTACACCGAGACGTTCACCGCCAGCTCCGACGGCAGCATCTATGGCTTCGACACCGAGAACGTCTGGGAACTGGTGCGCGCAGCCTACCTGTTCCTTGAGAACGTAGGCTCCGTGCCCGACATGAGCGACGACGACAAGGCCGTCTTCAGCGGCGAGGCCAAATGCCTCATAGCGTCGGCCTACTTCAACCTCTTCAAGTTCTACGGCGGGCTGCCAATAGTGAAAAGCTCATTCACCGGCCTCGACGAGAGCTACTGGATGCCCCGGGCCACGGTGGACAGCACCGTGACTTTCATGACCGGACTGCTCGACGAGGCTGCCGCCGTGCTGCCATGGGCCTACACCGGCACCGAGGCGCAGACCGAGACCGGCCGCTGGACCCGCGCCGGGGCCATGGCCCTGAAGTGCAAGATACTGCAGTTTGCCGCCTCGCCACTGTTCAACAGCGACCAGCCTTACTACGGCGGCACCACCGAGGCAGAGCAACAGCACCTCGTTTGGTACGGGGGCTACAACCAAGACCTGTGGACACAGTGCCGTGAGGCGTGCGACGAGTTCTTCGACGCCCTTGCCGCCAACGGATACTACGAGATGACAGAGCCGGCCGGGACGACCACAGCCGACTACCGCTACGCCTTCCGCTACGGCTACGTCAACCAGGCCAGCACCGAAGTGATACACTCCGTGAGGGTGAGCACGAGCACACACGACAGCAAATACTCCGCCTATACGCTCATGGGCGACAACGAACGCTATGCCTACACGCCCACACAGGAATACATCGAGATGTTTCCGTGGAGCGACGGCACGCCGTTCGACTGGGAAAAAAACAGCCTGGCAGGGCTCCTCGACCAGATGTTTGTCAAGGGAGACACCGTCGAGGGGCTGCAAGACCTGCAGAACCGTGTGCTCACCCGCGACCCGCGCCTCTATGAGACGGTGCGCATCAACGGCGTGCCACAGGTCACCGAATGGTCGTCGGGCAAGTGCAGCGGCGACATATTCGAGTCGTGGGTGGGCGGAACGACAGCCCTCAACCAGCCCAAGACCGAGACCGGCGTGTTTGCCACGGGATATGCCAACAACAAATACTACGTAGGGTCGTGCTACGACCGCCAGGCGCCACAGTGGGACGTGCTGCGCGTGTCCGACTTATACCTCACTTACGCCGAAGCTCTGCTGCAAGCCGACAACGACTTCACCCGTGCCATAGAATACGTAGACAAGGTCAGGGCGCGCGTGGGGCTGAAAGGGCTCGTGGAGTGCAACCCCGACAAGCCGCTGACCACCGACAAAGACAGCCTCATGGAGGAAATACTGAGAGAGAGGGCCTGCGAGCTGGGATTTGAAAACGAGCGCTACTTTGACCTCATACTCTACAAGCGGGCCGACATCTTCTCAAAGAGGCTGCACGGACTGCGCATATACCGCCTGGTGAAAAACGAAGAGACGGGCGAGTGGGAACGCTCGGAGACAAAGTGGACCGACGGCGACAAGAAGACCGACAGCGACGACCCGACGGCCAGCGGGTTCTATGAGCCAACGCACTTCGACTATGAGCGCTTTGAGCTCACGCAGCCCGTGAGGCTCGCGTGGACCAACGGCTTCGACCCGAAGTGGTATCTCTTCCCCTTCCCACAGACTGAGATAAACAAAGGCTACGGCCTCGTGCAGAACCCGGGGTGGTAACACTGCCACACCATTGACAACAAACAAACCCAACAAACATGCAAACAATGAAAGCAAACAAAATAATGGCGGCAGCCATAATGGCCTGCGCCGCCATGCCGGCAGCGGCACAGAGTGACAGCACCGGGCTGAAGTCGGCTGCCGAGTCGTTCGCCGCAACGCCCATAGATGTGGGCGCCGACGTGACCATACCGCTCGAAGAGTCGACAGCCGCCGTCTCGGTGATAACCTCGGCCACCACCGACAGGCGCAGCTCGCGCAACATAGCCAACTCCATTCTCGGCCAGGGCACGGGCCTGGTGAGCCTGCAGAACTCGGGCTCATACAGCGACACAGACCCAACTTTCTATGTGCGCGGCCTGCAGTCGCTCTCTACCAGCACGCCGCTGGTGCTCGTCGACGGCATTGAACGGAGCATAAGCGACATCACACCCGGCGAGGTGGAGTCGGTGCAGATACTGAAAGACGCGGCCGCGGTGGCACTCTACGGCTACAAAGCGGCCAACGGAGCCATACTGGTGACCACGAAGCGGGGCAAGTACAACAGCAAGACGGTGAAGTTCAGCTACGACCATGAGTGGCAGTTCATGGTGAAGAAGCCCCAATTCGTAGACGCGGCGACATACGCCGAGGCCGTCAACGAGGTACGGTCCAACGACGGCCTATCGGCCAAATACACTACCGACGAGATCAACGCGTTCCGCTCGGGCCAGTACCCATACCTCTACCCCAACGTCGACTGGGTGAACGAGACCTTCCGCAACCACGGCGTGGCCAACAAATACAACATGGAGTTCAGCGGCGGAGGCAAGGCGTTCCGCTACTTCACCTACATCAACCTTACCACGAACAAGGGGTTTGTGGCCAACGCCGACGCCAACTCGGGCTACTCTACGCAAGACAAGTACACCAAGGGGAGCATCCGCGTCAACCTCGACGCCGACATAACGCGCACCACAAAGATGAAGGTCAACCTGCAGGGGGTGCTCGACGAAACCAGCGGGCCATCGGCCGACCTGTGGGACTTGGTCTACTCCGTGCCGGCGGCAGCCTTCCCCATCAAGACCGAGAGCGGCCTGTGGGGCGGCACCTCGACCTGGAGCGGCACGCTCAACCCCGTGGCCCAGTCGGCGGGGGCGGCCTACGTGAAGAACCACTCGCGCAGCCTCACATCCGACATCACGCTCTCGCAAGACCTCTCGGGGCTGCTCAAGGGGCTCAAGGCCAGCGTGCGCGTGGGCTACGACAACAGCTCCAACGTCTACGAAGACCACAGCAAGACCTACGACTACGGCAGCCTGACGCCGGGCCAGTGGGTTGACGGCGAGCCCACGGTGTCCGCCGAATACAAGGTGACGGCCGCATCAGAGATGGGAACGTCGGCCGAGACCAACGCATACGCGGCCCGCTTCCACTTCGACGCAGGCCTAAACTATGCCAACACCTTCGGCAACCACTCTGTATACTCGCAGCTCAAATGGGACTACGAATACGAAGACGAGACAGGACTCAACACCACCGTCTACCGCCAGAACGTGTCGTGGTACACCCACTACGGCTACAAGGGACGCTACTTTGCCGACCTTGCCCTCGTAGGGTCGGGCTCCAGCCGCCTCGCCCCGGGCACCAAGTGGTCGTTTTCGCCCACTGTCTCGGCCGCATGGGTCATCTCGAAGGAGAACTTCATGGCCAAGGCCAAATGGCTGAACCTGCTTAAGCTGCGCGCTTCGTTCGGCATTATCAACGCCGACTACCTGCCCGGCGACGACGTCTGGACGTATTACACGCAACAGTATGTGACCACCGGAGGCACCTACCCGTTCACAAGCTCGTGGACTTCGGAGTTCGGGCGCACCTACCTCGACCGACTCGCCACCGAGAACCCGGGCCACGAGAAAGCCTACAAGTACAACGTGGGCCTCGACGCATCGCTGTTCGGCTGCCTCAACCTGACGTTCGACGCCTACTACCAGCGGCGTACGGACATCTGGGTAGAAGCCGACGGCAAGTACACAACGTTGATTGGCCAGGACGCCTCCTACGAAAACGCGGGCATCGTCGACAGCTGGGGATTCGAGGCCGGGGCCGACTTCAGCCGCAAGGTGGGCGCGGTGACGCTCACCGCCGGGGCAAGCGTGAGCCTGAACCGCAACAAGATAGTGGAGCAGCTGGAAGAGCCTCGCCTCTACGACAACCTTGTACAGACGGGCCACTCGGTCGGGCAGATATACGGCCTGAAGGCCATTGGCTTCTTCGAGGACGAGGAAGACATAGCCAACAGCCCCACACAGACGTTCAGCACCGTGAAACCGGGCGACATAAAGTATGAGGATGTCAACGGCGACGGGCAGATAGACTCTAACGACGAGGTGGCCATAGGCTACAGCGACGACGCCCCCGAGCTATACTTCTCGCTGAAGCTCGGAGCCGAGTGGCGCGGGCTGGGATTCTACGCTCTGCTGCAAGGCACCGGCAGATACTCGGCAGTGCTCAACACCAAGAGCATGTACTGGGGCCTGGTAGACAACACCACCATATCGCAATACGCCTACGAAAACCGCTGGACGGCCGACAACAAAGACGCAAAGTACCCGCGCCTGAGCTCGCAGAGCAACGCCAACAACTACCAGACCAACACGATATGGCTCGAAGACCGCTCGTTCCTCAAGCTGCGCACGCTGGAAGTGTACTACAACCTGCCGCGAAAGCTGCTCGACGCGTCGCGGTTCATTAGCGAGGCCAAGCTCTACCTGCGCGGCACCGACCTCTTCAGCATCGACCACCTGGCCGTGTCCGACCCTGAGTCGTATGGCGCCACCGACCCGCTGACGCGCAGCATAGCCGCCGGGCTGGCCGTGACGTTCTGACCATAAGCCGCCTGTGCCGCCGCCGGGCGCACAGTACAGACGACGCGGTCTCGGCAAAACGCATGGCACCAACACACCCGAAGGGCAACCGTCTGTCAGCCAGCGAGTTGCAAAACGGGCCATATTGCGATGCGAAACAGGCCGTTTGAGCACTTGAAACGGCCCGTTTTGCGAGGCCAAAAGCCCCCCCCAGGCAAAGCACTGGGCCCCGGGTGACTATGCCTAAATTTACTTCACACTTTTCTCACTCCTTTACTGCAATAGTTTA